>Ga0268299_1000425_pt1 | contig 135767 bp, 125 predicted proteins | sample NOBtaG_FD_193484 | JGI IMG/M metagenome (GOLD analysis project Ga0268299, IMG submission 193484) | Activated sludge microbial communities from bioreactor in Nijmegen, Gelderland, Netherland - NOB reactor | ecosystem: Engineered > Bioreactor > Aerobic > Activated sludge | place: Netherlands...
ATGGATGACGAGGGCGGGGAGCCTATCTACGTACAGGTTCGAGACCTCAGGGTGGAACGGCTTCCCCAGAAAACGCTGTTACTTTACAGTGTTGAGCGAGTTTGCTGCTCACTTTTAATATACAAGGTGGATTCCATTTTTTTGGCAAGCTAATCATCTGACAAGAAAATTACGCGTAAATCAATAGAAAAATACCGTAACGATATAACAAATTGATTTATAAATATTTTTTTGAAGATGTTGAAGATGTTGAAGATGGGATAAAGTTCAGTTTGGGCCAGTTTTCGACAAACCCGGCGATCATTGCACTGTGTCCGAACTGAAGCTGTTGTAATGTATCATTCATGGAGACTTTTACAAAAGTCCATATTGGAGTTTATAACTCATTGTTTTTACTATTCTGTGGTTTTATAAAATAGGGTTTTGCAAAGGTTTCTCATGATCCGTAATAAGGAAGAGCAAGTGCGGGCAGATTCCGAAAAGATTAATGTTCTGCTGAATGCTCCGGAAATCGTTTGGCATATAAAGAATCAAAGAATGAATAAACCGTGAAGATACCGGATGACAGGATCATGGCGACATACCTTTTTTTCGGTTAAAATGCGCTAACGGTTTTCCATGTGTTGAATGGACACAGCTTGTTGAAACTGAATGCACATTAATGCTTTCTTGGAATAAAGAAAAGCTTATCAATAATTTTATGATCCTGATTTTAGTTCCCAATACCCGACCGGACAGCCCGGAATATAAGCAGTTACTGACACACCTCACCAACTTGCCCGGTATTACCACGCGCGTACATACCGAAGTCGGTACCGAGCAGACTTTAACCGAATTGTATCTAATCGGAAATACCAAAGCGTTGTCTGTTGATGACATCAGAAACCTTCCCTGCGTCGATCGTGTTGTGCGGGTTTCTGAGGAGTATCGTATTCTGGGGCGTCATCAAAATGACGAACGCTCGACCAGCTTTACCTACAATGACGTGATTTTCGGTCAGGAAACATTAAATGTATTTGCTGGCTTATGCGCAGTCGATACGCTGGAGCATGCCGAAATCATGATGCGGGTGCTGCAGGAAAATGGGCAGGTCTGTACCCGAATGGGCGCATACAAGCCACGAACCAGTCCTTACTCATTTCAGGGACACGGCAAGTCTTGTCTGCCTTATGTTTTTGATCTGGCGGGCAAGTACGGTATCAAGGTCATCGCGATGGAAATCACGCATGAGATTCATCTGGATGAAATCCGTACCGCGCTGCATCAAACCGGGAATGCAACAGGGATCATGCTGCAAATCGGCACCCGGAATACACAAAACTTTGAATTATTGAAAATTGTCGGGCGTCAGCAGGATTTTCCAGTACTTATTAAGCGTGGATTTGGGATCACTTTGGATGAGTCATTGAACGCGGCCGAATATCTTGCTTCCGAAGGTAATCGTAAGGTTGTTTTCGGCCTGCGTGGCATGAAAACCAATATGGGCGATCCGCATCGCAATTTTGTCGACTTTGCCCATGTTCCCGTGGTCAAACGGTTAACGCGCATGCCGGTCTGCATTGATCCTTCGCATTCCGTTGGGATACGGGCGGCTTCGTCTGATGGCATTCTGGATATCATGCATGTGACGGCGCAGGGCATCATAGCAGGAGCCAATATGGTACTGGTTGACTTTCACCCGTCGCCCAGTAAAGCGCTGGTCGATGGCCCTCAGGCACTGCTGCTAAAGGAATTGCCATTGTTTCTGGAGGATATCCAGATCGCACGAAACGCCTATTTGAAACGCGCTGAACTGGTCAGGCATTATCAAAGTTAAATAATCGCATGTTTTTGTTGTCTGATAAGCATTTGTGGAGAAGAGTAAATGATTAAGGTATTGCTTTCCAATCCGAGGGGTTTTTGTGCCGGGGTTGATCGTGCCATTGGAATTGTCGAGCGGGCGCTTTCGATGCATGGTGCACCGATATATGTACGTCACGAAGTAGTGCACAATCGTTTTGTGGTTGAGGACCTGGAGAGAAAGGGGGCGGTTTTTGTTGAGAATCTCGATGAAGTGCCCAAAAACAGCATTTTAATTTTCAGCGCGCATGGTGTTTCACATGCAGTGCGTCGCGAGGCGGCCGAACGTAAGCTCAAGGTATTTGATGCCACCTGCCCGCTGGTGACGAAAGTGCATGTCGAGGTCGCAAAAATGCGCAAGGATGGCAAGGAAATCGTCATGATCGGTCATCAGGGTCATCCTGAGGTTGAAGGCACGATGGGGCAGGTTGAGGGCGGCAACACGGGTATGTATCTTGTCGAAACCGAGCAAGATGTTCAGAAACTGCAAGTCAAAGACGAAACCAATCTGGCGTATGTCACGCAGACAACTTTGTCTGTTGATGACGCGGCGCGTATTGTTGATGCTTTGAAAATGCGTTTTCCGAAGATCAGCGGTCCTAAAAAAGATGATATCTGTTATGCGACGCAGAACCGGCAGGATGCTGTCAAGAAAATGGTAAAACAATGCGATCTGGCGATCGTGGTCGGTTCACCGAACAGCTCGAATTCCAATCGGCTGTGCGAAGTCGCGCGTAATGCGAATGTTGAGGCATACATGGTGGATAACGCTGAGCAGTTAAAAGAAGAGTGGTTTGTCGGCAAGCATCATATCGGTATCACTGCCGGTGCATCGGCACCTGAAATTCTGGTGCAGCAGGTTCTGTCCCGGATTAAGCAGATTGGCGCGCGGCAGACCGGTGAGGAGGTGACTATCGAGGAACTTGGCGGCGTCGTCGAGTCGGTGGTTTTTCCGATGCCTAAGGGCATAGAATAAAAACCGTCCGTAAAAACTATTTAATCCTCCCTTCCCGGCGAAGCAGATATTGAAGTCTGGCTCTGAAGTGTAGCCAGCTTAATTACAGTACGGCATGGATGGTGGTAATGAATCGGATTGCGACCATCCCGACTGATAGGGACTGATATCAAAACCAGTCTGCTGCGCTGAACCAGTAAGTATATTGGCAAGAATTTCGGCACTTGCTGGTGCCATGGTTACGCCATAACGATAATGACCACTGTTCAAATAAAGATTGATCAATTCCGGATGTCGGCCTATGGTTGGGATGTTCAGTGGAGATCCCGGACGCAGTCCGGACCACTGCCGGATAACGGGGCTTTCACGCAGCTTCGGTAAAATGGACTGCGCCTGTTTCAGTAATTTCTGTCGGGCCGATGCGGTGATCCGTTTATCGAAGCCGGTATTTTCCAGCGTACTGCCGAGTAATACATGACCATCCTTTCGTGGGATAAGATAGAGATTCTTTTTGACAATAATTGTGGATAGCGGTGGCGCATCAAATTTAAATAACAGCATCTGTCCTTTGATAGGCTGAATATTCAGGCCCAGGGCATGTTTTCCGAGCAGTCGTCTGCTCCATGCGCCTGCTGCAATGATGTAACTGTCCGCTGCAAAGATGCCTTGCGATGATTGGATGGATAGAATCTTATTCTGTTGAATTTTCCAATTTCGCACACAGCAGTTTTCAACAATTTGCCCGCCAAGTTGAGTCACGCGCTGACGCAGTGCCTGCAGCAATCGTGGATTACGGATTTGTGCTATGCCGGGCAGCACAACAGCCTCGATATTATCCGAGCCGTCGTTGGTGGCGCAGTGATTCTCGTTAGCTGGGAAAGGCACGCGTTGCATATTGATTTCATGTGTTGCGCACCAGGCTGTGGCGTTTTTTATGTCTACAGGCGGCAATATAGTCATGCCGCATTGATGATATTCAGAGTCAGTGCCGGTCGCTTTATGCAGTGCGGTGATCCAGTCAGGGAACAAAGAGGTGCTGTAATGGATCAATCGCGTTACAGCATCGGTATAATCCCAAGGACAAATCGGTGAGAGAATGCCGCCGCCCGCCCAGGAAGATTCCATGCCCGTTCGTCCGCGTTCAAGAATTCTAACTTTGACGCCATTTTCCAGCAGTTTCAATGCCGTGGCCAGGCCGATCACGCCTGCTCCTACAATGATGATGTCGTGTTTTGTAAGCGTCAGCGGTTTCATGCGCTAAAAGTTGGCGTAACTCGGACTGTAAGAAATAGTATGCTTTCGAATAGATCGGGTTATTTCTATGGTGCCTGGAAAGCGCGAGGAGTGAATCATTTCCGATCCAGAAATGATTCACTGGTAATTAACGCAGTAAAAAACTACGGTAGTGGTATTCCTTATTTTTTCTTAGAATTGATTATCGTGAATATAAGGCTGTGACCATAAAATGACCTGCATCAGGACAGATTTACGCCAGGCATCCTGCATCTTGTCGACATCCTGACTTGAATGACCACCTTTTTCCAGAAAAGGACGCAGTGTAGTCGTGATAGGTACTTGGAGCGCAAGTATATAACGCAAATTGATGATGGGTACAGAATCAACGCCATCGGTTTTATTCTTTTTTATACTGTTGTGACGTAATCCGATTTCATATTGATAGTTAAGCCAGTTCTGATCGTAATCGGCATTGGCGGTATCCAGAATCCATTGCCCAAAACGTTTGCGTACGGCACCAAGATAATCCATATTGGGTTGACCGTCTGAAGCTTTTGTGAAGTAGTGCAGTAGAAATGGCGTTGAACCGACAAAACCGTACCAGACGTCCAGAATTTCCTCGATTTGTCCTTTTAAAATATCGTGAGACATTTTCAAATAACGTATATCATCTTCGCCAAACAAAGCCGCCTGCTTAAGTTTTGCAAAATCATCCACAGAGATAGGAGAAATTGCTACTTCAGCTGTGCCATAGGTATATCCAGGAATATTAGCAGTCATTAAAATTTCCTTTTATTACGATTGATCTGAACATTGAACATACTGATATAGCTGGCAGATGCAAATAATGCCATTCTGCCTGTATATCACTGAATTAGGCAGAAAATTCCGAATTGAATACTATGAGTTGCGTAACCGGAATTCGTGCCGGATGTGATTCTACCGTATTGATTGAAAAATGCGCATGACTTTGATTTTTGATTGACAAAACAGTCAGTCATCCGGGTTGCTTATTTTATACCGAGCCAAAATTCAAATCCGCAATTAAAGTCATATCTTTCTTTTTCTGTTGCACTGCAGTGCGCAATTTGTTTAGAAGCGTGCTTAGTTGCAGATTAAAACTGTCCGCTGCTATGGCACGGTTCCATTCATCACCGTCAGGATCTGTTTCATCCAGATTTCTCCAGAAAAAAAGACAAAAATCCTGGAAAGGGACAGGTTGCGCAGCGATCAGATCAGCTTTGTTTTTTTGACTGATCCATGGCTGTCTTCGCTTTATCAAATCTTCGGCGCCGTGAAGTACAGTAACAGTCAGAAAATCGTACAAATCCGCAGTGCAGCGAATTTCTTCAAACTCTGAAAGAATCTGTCCATTCCTGTTCATGACGATCAGTTGCTGCAGTGCTTCAGTAGAAACTTTCAGACTGACTCCCGTTTGCAAGGTATAAATTTTATCAAGCGTCATAGGAAATTGAAATTGAATCGGAAAATCAAAAAAATAACAAACGATTAGATGTATGGTTTTCTACAAGGTTCATTTGCTTTCGCTTGTTTTCAGTATCGTGAGTTTTTCAGCCGGTATATATTTTGTTGTAGTCGAGGCAGGTAAATTAATCGATGATCACTTTTGCAAACTTCCGTTTACCGACCTGAACGACCACCGATGTGTCGCGGGGTAGCTTCAATGATTTATCTTCAATCTTTTCCCCGTTAAGTTTCACCGCGCCCTGATCTATCATACGCTGGGATTCGCTGGTACTGGCAGTCAATCCGGTCTGTTTTAGAAGCTGTGTCAGAAAAATATCGTCACCGGTAATGTGTAAGATTTTTTCGGGTATGTCATCGGGTAGTGATCCACGTTTAAAGCGCGTTTCAAAATCGATCAATGCGGTTTCAGCTTCCTTGCGGTTATGGAAACGTGTCACTATTTCCTGCGCAAAAAGTACTTTGATATCTCGCGGATTGCGTCCGTCATTGACTTCTTTGCGCCATGTGCGAATGGTCTCCAAGGATTCAAAAGAGAGCAGATCAATATAGCGCCACATTAACTGATCCGATACGGACATCAGTTTGCCAAAAATTTCCTTGGGATTTTCGGTAATGCCGACGTAGTTGTTTAGTGATTTGGACATTTTATTGACACCATCAAGACCTTCCAGAAGCGGCATCGTGAGTATACATTGCTGTGGCTGATCAAAATGTCGTTGCAATTCGCGTCCCATCAGGAGATTAAATTTCTGATCGGTGCCACCCAATTCGAGATCGGCTTTTAGTGCGACAGAATCATAGCCTTGAACTAACGGATATAAAAATTCATGTATCGCAATGGATTGGTTGTTGCGGTAGCGTTTTTCAAAGTCATCGCGCTCAAGCATGCGGGCAACTGTATAGGTTGCGGCCAGCCGGATAAGATCCGCCGCATTGAATTGATTCATCCAGGTGGAATTAAAGACAATTTCAGTTTTCTCGGAGTGCAGGATTTTGAACACCTGAGTAGTATACGATTTTGCATTTTCAACCACTTGTTCGCGTGTCAGAGGAGGGCGCGTCGTATTTTTGCCGCTCGGATCGCCAATCATGCCGGTGAAATCACCAATCAGAAATAGGATCTGGTGCCCCAGATCCTGTAGCTGCCGCATTTTATTGAGCAACACGGCATGTCCCAGATGCAAATCAGGTGCGGTGGGATCAAATCCGGCTTTTACTCGTAATGGTTTCCCGGTGCGCAGCCTGATTTCCAGTTCTTTTTCGATGAGCAGTTCATGGCTGCCGTGTTTAATGATTTCCAGATGCTGGCTGATAGATATGTTCACGATAAGTAAGTCTTAAAAAACATTCGCTAAGGCTGATTGGTGCTGCAAAACTCACGTTTAAAGTACAATTTCGTGAATTGTACTTTAGTGCATAGTTTGCAATTTTTCATGTTAGAATCGCAAAGATTTTTATGTAGCATGATATGAATTGAATTAATAAATAAGCTAAATAAGCAAAGGGGACCGACCTACATGCGATTTATGCCAATACGCAGCAAATCTGGAATTTTAGCGCAAAAATCATCTCGACTGACCAAAAAAAAACTACGCTGGTTAATTGTTCTATCCACTATACCTTTATTTGGTTTTGTGACTGCGTTTGGTATAGCACCCAGTTCTACATTGTATCAGGACGTTCCGATTGAAGAAGTTGTTCGTGATCTGTATTTACCCGATGTCCTTCCTGAGCTTGAAACCACATCGAACGAACCTTTCTGGCAACAGGAGAACATTCGTCGCGGCGACACCGTTTCAGCAATACTCGACCGGCTGAATGTCAATCCGCAAGATAAAGTGGAATTTATGCGCGTAGCGCGAAACAGCCGTGCAATGCGTCAGCTGGTTCCAGGCAAAACGATACAGGCACAAACAACAGCAGATGGCGAATTAGTTACACTGCGCTATTTTTTTGGTCAGGAAGAACTGTTTCTGATGGAAAAAACGGACGATGGCTTTATGATGTCCGAGCAGAAAATTGAACTTGAGACCCAGATACATATGAAATCCGGTGTCGTGAACAGTTCGTTGTTTGCTGCGACGGATAGCGCGGGCATTCCTAATACGATTACGTTGCAAATGATAGAAATCCTGGCTTCCGATATCGATTTCCACCGTGATTTGCATAAAGGGGATCGCTTTGCTGTTGTTTACGAAACGTTAATCAATGAAGAAGGAGAGCATGCTAAAATTGGCAAAGTTCTGGCTGTAGAATTTGTCAATAAAGATAAAACCTATCAGGCGGTTTATTTCCAATCGTCGAATGGTGATTTCGGATACTACACGCCAGAAGGTAACAGTTTACGCAAGGCTTTTCTTATGGCACCGCTTGATTTTTCGCGAGTCAGTTCAGGGTTTTCGAATGCCCGTTTTCATCCGGTTCTAAGAGAATGGCGCGCCCACAAGGGTATAGACTATGCCGCACCAACTGGGACGCCAGTCAAAGCAACGGCTGATGGTGCGGTGAATTTCGTTGGTACCCAGCGAGGGTATGGTAAGTTGATCGTGCTTAAGCATAGTGGTCCCTACGAAACAGCCTACGGTCATTTGTCCCGTTTTGCAAAAGGACTTGCGAATGGTTCACGGGTCAAGCAGGGTGATATCATCGGTTATGTCGGTATGACAGGTATGGCGACCGGTCCGCACCTGCACTATGAGTTGAGAGTAAGCGGCGTGCAGCGCGATCCTGCAAAAGTTGCTTTGCCGACTGCGACGCCTATCGCCAAGAAGGACATGTCAGCTTTCCGGAGCGAGGCTGAGTCGCTGGTTGCGCGGTTAGATATTATACGTAATACGCATTTCGCCGCATTGGAATAGTTTTTATAAACCTGAACAGTTTTTGGAATCAACTTATTATATCGGTATCATGTCAGGCACAAGCCTGGATGGTGTTGATGCCGTATTAGTCGATTTGGGACAGCAGCACCGCAGGCTGATCAAAACTTTCTTTTTGCCTTATGATCATGCGCTGAAAGCTAAGTTGCTGGCGTTGCAGTATCCAGGTGACGATGAACTGAATCAGGCCGCGCTGATGGCCAACCAATTGGCTGATTTGTATGCACGGGCAATTGCCAGCCTGCTCGAGAATGATTCAAGTCTGTTGCAGAATGTGATGGCGATTGGCTGTCACGGCCAAACCGTCCGTCATTGTCCACAAAACGGCAAGCACTACACGATACAACTTGTTAATGCGGCATTACTTGCCGAATTAACGCAGACTACGGTCGTTGCGGATTTCAGGAGCCGGGATATCGCAGCTGGCGGTCAGGGTGCTCCACTGGTACCTGCTTTTCATCAAGCGCTGTTCATGGATTCCGGGCATCAGCGCATCATTGTTAATATCGGCGGTATTGCCAATATAACCTATCTTGAGACCGATGAGCCGTTGACAGGTTTTGACTGCGGACCGGGAAATTTATTGATGGATGCCTGGTGTTCGTATCATCTCGGACAACCCTATGACAAAAATGGTCAGTGGGCTGCGACTGGAAAAGTGCTTCCCGATTTACTTGAAAAATTCTATGCCGATGATTTCTTTGCTAGTCCTCCCCCCAAAAGCACGGGTAGAGATTTGTTCGATTTCAGCTGGCTGGAGCGGCATTTGCGGGACGGTGAGTCTCCTGAAGATGTTCAGTGCACATTACTGCAATTGACTGTGTTTTCTATTGTATCGGCGATCAATCAATACTATCCTGCAACTGATGAAGTTTTTTTATGCGGCGGCGGGGCGCATAACAGTTTTCTGTTCAACACGCTAAAGAAACAATTACCTGGCAGAAGGGTAGCGCTGACCGATGAGCTTGGAATTCCGATTGACTGGGTCGAAGCTTATGCTTTTGCCTGGCTTGCGCAACAAACCATGTGTGGGCAAGCGGGCAACGTGCCTTCAGTAACCGGTGCAAAAGGAAAGCGGATACTTGGCGCTATTTATCCGGCCTGACAAGCACAGAAGCCACAAAAAAAAGCGTGTCGTCCGGGTTGTTTGTTTTGCGTTGTGGGGGAGCTTGATTTCTCTTTTAAACTGAAAACGATGAACCGCATCCGCACGTGCTCGATGCGGCCGGATTCTTGATCACAAATTGGGCGCCCTGTATGTTTTCGTGATAATCAATCTCAGCACCAACCAGGTATTGATAGCTCATGGAATCAACCAGTAGCTGTACGCCGTTTTTTTCCGTAATCATATCGTCATCGTTGATTGTTTCATCAAATGTAAATCCATATTGAAATCCGGAACAACCGCCGCCACTGATAAAGACTCTGAGTTTCAGTGCGGTATTGCCTTCTTCCTCAATTAGTTGCCTGACTTTGTCGGCGGCACTTTCGGTAAATGTAAGTGGCGGGTTTTCCATTCCAGCAGTTTCGGTCTCAGTTAACATTGCCTAAAAATTTTTATAAAAAGCATTAGAGTCACATATCATCGTGCAGTTTCATGCATCATTTTTATTTTTTGATTTGTGCTCAGGTGCTGCAGAAATCAATGCGGTTGTAGGATTCGTATGAATTTCTCTGTCACTGCGTATCATTTTTCCGTCAACTGACGCGCCGAGCTGCACTTCAATCACTTCATAATAAACATCGCCGTGAATCTGCGCATTACTCTGCAATTCAAGATATTTTGCTGCCATGATGGGGCCGCTCACCATGCCGTTGATAATCACACTGGCAACTTGAACTTTACCATTGATTTGACCTGCATTACTCAGTACCAGCGTGCTGTGTTCTTCATCTTCGGCAATGACGTTTCCATTGATGCGTCCGTCAATCCGTAAACCGCCGGTGAAGCTGATGTCGCCTTTTATTTGCGTATTTGTGCCGATCAATGTGTCAATATGATTGTTAAACTTGGTTCTTTTCTTTTTACCGAACATGATTTGCTCATTTTATAGCGATAGATCAACGGTTCGTGTCAGTCTCACCTGCCGATCATTTTTCTCAAATACCTGTACTTCAATGCTTTCTACTTCAATGCCGGGTGGTACTTTAAAATTTTCTTCAATTCTATGATAAAACTTGAAATAGACCGATAAATTTTGTTGTGCATTATTATTGGTCAGCATTACTTTTTTTCGTTGTTCATTGTGCCGTAAATTGACCAGGAACTTCAGATAACCGTTAAATTCTTGCGTTCGAGCCCCGCCTTGTACTAATGAGAGAGAATACCGGTAGACATCCGGATTGTTGTCTTTCTTTAAACTGAAATGATGAATGGAAATGCCGCTGTCCAGTTTTGTGTTGCCTGCCATGACATGCTCGAAAAAACCCAATTCGCCCTTCAGCAGATTGTTTTCTTTGCTCAGCTGCTTGGTCTGTCTGACCAGATCGTCATTTGTTGTTTGCAGTATCTGAAACTGCCGCGTCAATTCCGCCAGCTGCACACACAATGATTCCTCATTTTTTTTAGAGCACTCTCCTATATCATACCATTCTCTCTGCTTAATGTGAGATATGGATTCTTTTTTTTCAACTGTAGTTCGTTTTCCTGCTTCATACATTCCCCAGGACAACAGTAGTAAAAAAAGACACATGATTATTGTGACCATTAAACGAAATGGCCATGAAATATAGGGACGTACTACCATGCGGGAGGAATGGACTTCTGATTTCTTGTTGAATAATTTGAACATTTGGCAGTATGTCCGGCAGCAGAAGGATCTGCGATAATAACTAAGGCAGTAACGGTATTTGGCTGATTCCCAGTGTTTCTGGAAAATCGAACATGAGATTCATGTTCTGGATAGCCTGACCGGCTGCACCTTTGACTAGATTGTCAGTGATCGACAGGATGACTATTGTATCGCTGTCCTGTGGTCTGTGTACTGCAATGCGACACATATTTGAACCCCGTACTGTGCGGGTTTCAGGGTGACTGCCAGATGGCAGTACATCGACAAATGCTTCATCAGCATAACGTGTCTCATATAATGTCTGCAGATCAACTTTTCTTTTCCGTGTTAACTTTGCATAAAGCGTGGCATGGATGCCGCGGATCATGGGCACTAAATGCGGCACAAATGTGAGGCCGACCGGCTTCTTCGCGACATTGGACAATCCCTGCATAATTTCAGGTAAATGGCGATGTCCTTGAACGCCATAAGCTTTGAAATTATCGGCGGCTTCCGCTAACAGGGTGTGTACTTCCGCTTTTCTTCCGGCGCCGGATACGCCTGACTTTACATCGGCGGTGAGATAATTGATGTCTATTATTTCGGCTTCCACCAATGGAAGAAAGCCCAGCTGCACGGCTGTCGGATAACAACCCGGGTTAGCGACGAGTCGCGCATGCTTTACCTCGGCGCGGTTAATCTCAGGCAAACCGTATACTGCTTCTGCCACCAAGTCCGGGCAGGCATGATGCATGCCGTACCATTTTTCCCACACTGCAATATCTTTAATGCGGAAATCAGCAGATAAATCGATGATTTTCACGCCTGCTTTTATCAATTCTGCCGCCTGTTGCATGGCGATTCCGTTCGGGGTTGCAAAAAAAACCAGATCACACTCGTCAAGCCTGGAGTCGGCTGGGTCGCTGAACCTGAGATCGATATGCCCCCTCAGGCTGGCGAACAGATCGGCGACTGCCATGCCTGCCTCGCTGCGCGATGTGATTGTTGTGATTTTTACTTCCGGATGTTGCGCAAGAAACCGCAGCAACTCAACACCTGTATAACCCGTACCGCCGACAATGCCTACATTAATCATGTTGGATTCCAGTTTAAAATTTCAATGTCTGATAATTACAAAATATTGTCAGAAAGAAAATAAAAAAGCCGCTCGTTTAAAGCGGCTTTCTGGATGCTTACTTCGTGTAAAAGTTTAACGTTTAGAAAACTGTTTGCGCCGCCTGGCTTTGCGCAGCCCAACTTTCTTTCTTTCAACTTCACGTGCATCCCGCGTTACGAGTCCCGCTTTGCTTAAGACGGGTTTGAGCGCAGCATCATAGTCAATCAGGGCACGTGTGATGCCATGACGCACTGCGCCAGCCTGTCCCGACTCGCCGCCACCATGAATATTGACTATGATATCAAAAGTCGTCAGGTGATCGGTCAGTTCAAGTGGTTGACGCACAATCATGCGCCCTGTTTCGCGGGAAAAAAATTCATCAACAGGCTTGCTGTTGACTATAATCGAACCTGTTCCAGGTTTTATAAAAACACGCGCTACTGCACTTTTGCGTCGTCCGGTGCCGTAATTATACTGAGTGGCCATAATCTTCTAAGCTCTGATTTCCAAGGGTTGTGGTTGTTGTGCTGCATGTGGATGCGCATCCCCGGCATATAGCTTGAGTTTCTTTATCATTGCGTATCCCAGAGGACCTTTTGGCAGCATGCCCTTAACCGCTTTCATCAGTGGTCTGGCGGGAAATCGTGCATGCATCTTCCCGAAAGTGGTTTCATATATACCGCCTGGATAGCCCGTGTGTCTGTAATATTTCTTGTCATCTACTTTATTACCGGTCACGCGGAGCTTGTCGACATTGATAACAATAATATAGTCACCGGTATCAACATGTGGCGTATATATGGCTTTATGTTTGCCGCGCAAACGATGCGCAATTGCTGAAGCAAGTCTGCCCAGCACTTTGTCAGTTGCATCAATGACAAACCAGTCGTGACTGACTTCATGTGGTTTGGCTGAAAATGTTTTCACAAAAGAACCTATCAAGCATATTCAAAAAGAGCCGGCAATTCTATTTCAGACCACCTTAAATGTCAAACATACTATTGTAGACTTTCGGTTTATTTTTGGTTTTCGATACACTGGATTCAACGGGGTTTTTGCTGCGCTTATCAGCACAGGCTTTCATTATCGGGTTCGTTTTTTGTCCGCATGCTACCTGCAATAATTTTATACTCCAGCAAACGACACTCCAATGCACCATTGAATAAAGGGATGCGACGGGAAGCTTTCAGGCGTATGGTTTTTGCCAACGATGGATCGGCCGTAAAAATATAGGCGTTCCAGCCAGTGAATTTGTTTTTCAGCACATCCCCCAGTTTTGGATAGAATTCGGTTAATAACTCGGCTTCCCCGATGCGTACGCCATAAGGAGGATTTGTGACCAGTATGCCCTGTGATTGCGAAGCTGAGATCTCTAATGCATTAGCCTGTTTAAGATATACCGCTTCGAGCAGGCCCGCCGCTTCCAGATTGATACGTGCGTCTGCAAGTGCATAACCATAGAGATCGCTCCCGTAGACAGGGAGTTGTGCTACCGGAAGCTGTGCCGAAGAAGCCTGGTTTCTCAGTTTATGCCATTGTATCTGGTCGAATTGTTTGAATTGTTCAAACGCAAAATGACGTCGCAGACCGGGTGCAATTTTAAATGCCATTTCAGCGGCTTCAATCAGAAAAGTGCCGCTGCCGCACATGGGATCGAGAAGCGGTATTCCCGGTTTCCAGCCGGAGAGATGCAGTATGCCGGCCGCCAGATTTTCGCGCAAAGGTGCACTGCCGCTGCTTTTCCGATAGCCCCGTTTGAATAGCGCTTCACCGGAAGTATCCAGATAAAGCGTAAATTGCCGTGCATCCAGAAAACCATGTATACGTATATCGGGCGCTACAGTATTAACACTCGGGCGCTTGCCGGAAGCTTTTCGAAATTTGTCGCAAACGGCATCCTTGATTTTTAACGTGATGTACTCAAGACTGCGCAAGGGACATTGGACTGCAGCAAGATTGACGCGAATGGTCAGTTCGGGGGGGAACCACTCAGGCCAGGGCAATGCGATCGTTGCATCGTAAATGTCCTGTTCGTTGCGGTACGGTTTTTTTGTGACTTGCCACAAAACACGGCTGGCGATACGGCTGTGAAGATTGACGTGATAGCAGGTTAGCCAGTTGCCCTGAAAGTGCACGCCGCCGCTGGTTGCCTGAACTGCGGTGGCGTGCATTGCGGTCAACTCACTAGCCAGAACGGCTTCGAGCCCCCGTGGACAGGGAGCAAAAAACTGCAAGGAATCAGGTTTCAAGCGCACCTAAACCTAATCTTGTGTCTTGATTTCTTTCCATATGGCAACGCTCAATACGGCCCACGCGGCCAGGTAAAATATGCCGCCAAAAGGGGTAATCATGCCGAGGCCGCGAATTTCCGTCAGGCTGATGACATAAAGACTGACGCTGAAAAGAATAATACCGAGCAACATGAGCCAGCCGGACAGTTCGATCAGGCGTGATTTCGCGTAATGCAGCAGTAACAGACCGACAAAAAACAGACCAAAGGCATGATAGATATGATACTGCACGCCGGCATGATAAATCACCTGCATTTCTTCGGAAAGAATATGTTTCAGTCCATGTGCACCAAATGCGCCGAGTGCGATGCAGATGAAAATATTGATGGCGCCCAGCATAAGAAAGAATTTAGGCATTGCTGATTTTCCTTTTTTGGAAATTGTTGAAATTCATGTAAGTTGGGCTTTGGATCGTTGATGATTTTTAGTTTTTGTTGATATTCTGAATCTGTGCGTCGATCCGCCCCTGCGCGAATTTTACCTGAATTCTATCACTCTTACGGAGTTGATTCGCGCTGCGGATAATCTCTCCATGTGCGGAATAAGTAATGCTGTAACCGCGCTCGAGTACTGACTGCGGATTCAGGTTTGTCAGCCTGACCTGCCGATGTCGTAATTGAGCTGCCAACCTTTCGTAATAACGTTCCATGACCTGTTGCAGACGCGCCGACAGCGAATCAATCAGTCTGGCTGAGCGCGATAGATCGGTGCGGTTTTGCAGAAAGCGCCACAGACGCTGTTCCAGTTCATTGATTTTCCAGTGTTTCTGCGCAATGTGATAATTCCAGTTGCTGGTAAAGCGTTCTCGCAAATGACGCAGGTGCGCAAATTGATGATTGATCCGCTCGCCCGGGTGAGCGAGCCGGTGCGCAAGCAGATCGATTTGTTGCATGTGGTTTTCAATAAGCCGTAGTGCTGCGCGCTGCAGATTGTGCTGCAATCTTTTCAATTGCCGCAATAATTCTTCCATGGAGGTGCTGGCCAATTCCGCCGCACCGGTCGGAGTGGGTGCGCGTTTGTCGGCGACGAAATCGGCGATGGTAAAATCGGTTTCATGACCGATGCCGCAGATAATCGGGATCGCGCATGCGGCGATGGCCTGTGCAACAACCTCCTCGTTGAATGCCCACAAATCCTCAATGCCGCCGCCGCCGCGGCAAAGAATTAAAATGTCGCATTCCTGCCGGGTTGATGCTGTCGTGATTGTCGTCGCTATGCATGGCGCGGCATCTTTGCCCTGCACGGGCGTTGGATAGATAATGACCGGCAGCATGGGCATGCGGCGTTCCAGTGTGGTGAGCACGTCGCGTAATGCGGCCGTGGCGGGGGACGTGATAATGCCGATTTGCCTTGGAAAGGCCGGAAGATTTTTCTTTTTCGTCGGATCAAACAATCCGGCTTTCTCCAGCTTGTTCTTGAGCTGCTCAAATGCTTCGAACAATGCACCCAGGCCGGCCTGGCGAAGGGTTTCGATATTCAGTTGATATTCGCCGCGCGCCTCATAAAGCGTTACCAGTGCCAATGCTTCGATCTGCGCGCCATCTTTCGGATCCCAGTCGATGAATTGATTTTTGTGGCGAAACATGACGCAGCGTACTTGTGCATCTGCGTCTTTCAATGAGAAATACCAGTGTCCAGAAGGATAGCGCTTGATATTGGAAATTTCCCCTTTGATCCAAAGCAAAGGAATGCTGTTTTCCAGGATGGTTTTGACGTTACGGTTCAGCTCGCTGACCGTTATAATAAAATGTGGAACTTCGGGCATGATGGTAAATGTCATATTTGTATAAAAATAACCATACATTCTGGTAAATATTTCATCATAATCTGTATCCGCGAGAGCGGTGGGTTATGGTCTGCATACCATTTTATTATGGTATTTTATTGTAACATTTTGTTTATTAATATATATAAATATAATCCATGCCTGGATCGGCAGTCAGGCAGAGTTTCTCGACATTTATTGATGTTGATTCAGGTTTGTATTTTTAAAATGATCGATAAACTGATATGTGGCATTCGCGTCAGCAATCATTGTTGAAAACGATCAGCCATACTGCGGCGCGTGCCAGCAGAATTTGCTTAAACTGCTTTATACTTGCTAAAAATTAATGATTAATTAACCGGGGAGAAAAGGCGTGTTATCCTTAATTGAAGCTGCGGGCTGGCCGGTGTGGCCGATTATTTTTGCTTCCATCATTGCGGTAGGTATCATCGGTGAGCGAATGTGGTCATTGCGAAGAAGTGTCGTTGTGCCCAGGGATTTGTTGCACAGAGTGCTGAATGAATATAAGCGAAGCGGCGTGACACAGGAAATGATCAAAAAGCTTCAGCAACACTCTCCCTTGGGTCGTATTTTTGCTGCCGGATTGCAAAACGAAACCAGTACGCGCGAAATTATGAAAGAATCGATTGAGGAGGCCGGGCGCGTGGTTACGCACAATCTGGACCGCAACCTGACGACGCTTGGTACGATTGCGGCGCTGAGTCCGTTGATGGGTTTGTTTGGTACATTGGTCGGGATGATCGAGATTTTTGGTTCGAATTCTCCGGCTGGCAGCAATCCGTCGCAACTGGCTTACGGTATTTCCGTTGCGCTTTATAATGCCGCATTTGGCATACTGGTGGCTATTCCCAGCATGATATTCTACCGTCACTTTCGGGCCAAAGTTGACGCGTTGACGATTGAAATGGAATTGCAGGCCCTCAAACTGGTTGAAATTGTACAGGGCGCGCGTGCTGCGGCAAATATTAAAAGCGATTATTCTGTCTGAATCGTATTTCAATCACATAATTTTGTTATTTTCATTTTTACTGTCATCAGAACTGCAACTGGCTGGTTCTTCTGATTATCCACATATCAACAGACGAATTCTGTTCAAGCATAAGTAAAGGAGGTTGGCGTGAGTGGTCGCCGGGTACTGGTTACAGGTGGAGGCGGTTTTATTGGTTTGCACCTTGTTCAGCAATTACTGGAGCGCGGAGAACTTGTCAGAGTGCTGGAGTTGCCTGATGTTCCATTGCCCATTGATGTGGAAGTGGTGCGTGGATCGGTGTGCGATGCCTATACGGTGAGTAAAGCATTAAAAGATGTGGACAGACTCTATCATCTTGCAGCCAATCCGAATTTATGGGCGCGTGATAAAACTGATTTCAGGCGCGTCAATTATGAGGGCACTTGCACGGTACTGCAGGAAGCGGTAAAGCATAATCTTGAAGTTGTTATCCACACTTCCACTGAATCCATTCTGACTGGCAAGAAGCGCCATGAAGCTGTGGTTGATTCAGCCGCGAAACGGTTGATTCAGGAAATGCCCGGTCCATACTGTCGTTCCAAATTCCTTGGAGAGCAAGCGGCATTTGAGGCCGCAGCTGCTGGACTGCCGATTGTGATCGTCGCGCCGACACTGCCGATTGGCCCCGGCGATCGCAGAATTACACCACCGACGCGCATGATACTGGATTTTATCAACCGACCCGGCCCGGCTTATCTCGAATGCGGTTTCAATATGATCGATGTGCGAGATGTCGCTGCCGGACATATACTTGCCGCTGAGCATGGCCGGCATGGGGAGCGGTACATACTGGGCAATGAAAACATAACGCTGAGCAGATTTCTGGGTCTGATTGAAGAGATTACGGGACTGGCGATGCCGAAAAGACGTATTCCTTTCTGGGTTGCATTGGTTGCAGGCGCTGTGAGCGAATTTGTAGCAGATTATGTGACACATCGTCAGCCGCGAGCGCCTTTAACCGGTGTCAGGCTGGCGCGTTACCCCATGTATTTTGACAGCGATAAAGCAATCAGCGAGTTGGGATTGCCACAAAACTCCATCTGTCAGGCACTGTCGGATGAAATTGAATGGTTGCTCGAGCAAGGATTGATCAGGCGCCGTTTGCCGTTGCTGCAGCGGATTTAGTTGCAGGGATATTTTGTGACATGACGCATGCTCTCGTATTACAATAGCATGTTTTTATAGGGCTTCCGGTTGTATTGCGCAATGAGTGCACAGATTAGCGTTATCAATGATTTGTCTCCGGCGACATTAAATCGTTGGATCAGAGTTATATTTTTATTGATGTGTTGCGCGTTTCTCCTGGGATGTTCATCGATATCGAAAAAAGACGCCGCTGATGTCGACCCGATTGATCCGCATGAAGATATCAATCGTATATCCTATGACTTTACGGATAAAGTCGATCGCATGCTCTTTGAACCGGTAGTTGATGTTTATGCTGACTATGTGCCTAATGCAGCGCAGCGGTCTATTGGAAATTTTTACGACAATCTGTCCTACCCTAATGTCGTTCTTAATGCCTTTTTGCAAGGCAAGATAAAACAGGGGTTTTTCGATGGACTGCGCTTTGCAGTGAATTCCACCATCGGCATGCTGGGTTTGTTTGATATGGCCACGCATATGGGACTGGAAAAGCATGATGAGGATTTTGGCCAGACATTGGCGGTCTGGGGATTTGATACCGGTTCTTATCTGTTTATTCCGATTTTAGGGCCGAGCAGTAAGCGGGATGTGATTGGCGTACCTGTAACCGTTGTTACCAACATGCTCTTTTATGCCGGTTATGTCGTCGGAGCACCTGTTTTTGTTCCACTGACGGTACTGGGTGCGATCGACAAACGCGCGCGTCTGGCCGGGCCGATGCGTATCCGCGACCAGGCAGCGCTGGATCCCTATCTGTTCGTACGGGAAGCATCGCTGCAGCAGCGTGAATTTTTAATCCATGATGGCAATCCACCGCTCAAGCTCTACGATGATGAGTTATTCCAGGACAATCCTTTTGACGTAAAGCCGGAGAATAAGATTCCCGGCGAGGAATCTTCTGGCAATAATCAATTAGAATAAGCAATCGAGGAACGGAAAGTTTCCGGAACGAAGCGATGCAAGCAGTAAAAATACGACCCGCTGAGAATAATATTAATCCTAACGATCATTTTATGAATGGAATGCACGAAAGCTTGAGAGTCAATCAGGAAGATGACGGTTTAACCGGAAAAGATGAAACAGATCCGCTGGCGCTGGATGAGCAGTTCAATAAAGCGCGTTCGGCTTTATTGGCATTGCAGAATCCCGATGGTCACTGGTGTTTCCCGCTGGAGGCGGACTGCACCATACCGGCGGAATATATTTTGATGATGCATTTTATGGATGAAGTGGATGCTTCTCTCGAAAAGAAGATAGCCTGTTTTATCCGGTCGAAACAGGATCAGTCGCATCATGGCTGGCCTTTGTACTATGGCGGTGATTTCGACATCAGTTGCACGGTAAAGTCTTATTACGCACTGAAATTGGCAGGGGATTTGCCTGATGCGCCGCATATGGTGCGCGCGCGCGAAGCTATCCTGAAACGTGGTGGCGCGGCCCGTTCCAATGTGTTTACCCGTCTGCTGCTGGCCATGTACCGGCAAATACCGTGGCGGGCCGTGCCGGTTGTTCCGTCTGAATTGGTGTTGTTGCCGCGCTGGTTTCCATTTCACCTGAGCAAGATTTCCTACTGGTCGCGTACTGTGATGGTGCCGCTGTCCATTTTATGTACTTTGAAAGCGAAGGCCGCAAATCCACGCGAAGTTCATATTCTCGAATTATTTACCGTTCCGCCCGAAGAGGAAGACAATTATTTTCCCAAGGCCGATACGCGCCTGAAGCGTTTTTTTATGTGGGTTGAGCGTATTCTGTCCAGGTTTGAACCGCGCTTACCCGAATTTATGCGCCGCTTCTCGATACGTCATGCTGAGCGCTGGATGCTGGAACGATTAAACGGGGAATGTGGCATAGGCGCTATTTTTCCAGCTATGGTGAATGCCTATGAAGCGCTGGCTTTATTGGGATATCCGGAAGATCATCCCAATCGCGTGCAATGCCGTAATGCTTTGCTCGGCCTGCTGATTGATGAAGGCGATAAGGTCTGGTGTCAGCCGTGTACTTCGCCAGTCTGGGATACTGTGCTCAGCGGACTGGCTTTGCAGGAAGATTGTGAAACGGATCAGAAGCCTGTGAAGGCGGCGATGGACTGGCTGCTGACCAAGCAGATCATGGACGAACCGGGTGACTGGCGCGATAAATGTCCTGATTTGGCGGGTGGCGGTTGGGCGTTTCAGTATGCCAATCCGCATTATCCGGATCTTGACGATACAGCAGCAGCGGGCTGGGCGCTGGTGCAAGCGCAGACGCAGGGGACTCCGGATGGACAGGCTTATACACATGCGATTGAGCGCGCAGCCAACTGGCTTGCGGGAATGCAATCGAGTAATGGCGGCTTTGCCGCATTCGATATAGACAATACTTATCATTACCTGAATGAAATTCCGTTTGCCGATCATGGCGCTTTGATTGATCCTCCGACCAGCGATGTTACTGCCCGGTGCGTCGGCTTGCTCAGCCTGTTCGGTGATCCGGCGCATCAGAAGGCTGTGCAGCGCGGTATTGCATTTTTACTTAAGGAACAGGAAGCCGACGGCTCATGGTTCGGACGCTGGGGAACAAACTATATCTATGGCACTTGGTCCGTGCTTGAAGCACTGCGACTGGCAAAACTGGAAACAGACCATATTTCCATACGGCGCGCTGCGCTATGGCTAAAATCCGTTCAACGGGAGGATGGTGGTTGGGGAGAGACCAACGATTCGTACTTTGATCTGCACCAGGCCGGACGGTTTGAAACCAGCACCTCGTTTCAGACAGCTTGGGCAATACTGGGTTTGATGGCGGCCGGTGAAGTGCATAGCCAGTCGGTGCGTGATGGCGTGGATTATCTGCTGCGCACCCAATCGACCAATGGTCTGTGGGAAGAACCCTGGTTTACCGCGCCAGGATTTCCGCGCGTGTTTTATCTGAAATATTACGGTTATTCCAAATATTTTCCGGTATGGGCGCTGGCGCGATACCGCGCCTTTACCAGAAGGAACGCATAACATGGAAAACAGCAGCGTACTTGGCGTTGTATCCGCATTGAAGTCTGAGGCAAGCTGCTTAATGAAGCTGCGTTTCCCACTCTTTAAAATCGCCAGAATAGCCCCCACGACACGATTGTGTCTTAGCGGAATGGGACCTGAAGGCGCTTTGAAAGCCACACAAATCCTGCATGAGTATGAAGTGGATGCGCTGCTCAGTTTTGGTGTGGCTGCTGCGCTCGATAATACATTGGTTCCCGGCGATCTGGTGCTGCCTGAAATGATTTACAGTAACGGTAGATCGCTGCCGGTCACACTGGAATGGCGTGAACGCATTGTCAAGTTGCTGCCTTCCTATTTAACTGTTGTTGGCGGAACGCTTGCGGGTGCGAAAAAACCATTGTGTTCGCGGCAGGAAAAAATCAAACTTGGAGAAGAAACCGGCGCCTGCGCGGCTGATATGGAGACTGCGATGGTTGCCGAGTTTGCCGGGCGCGCGAATTTGCCTTTTATCGCCATACGCGCCATCGTCGATCCGCTTGAATTTTCACCGCCACCAGCATTGATGAATGTTGTTTATGCCGATGGCACGACGGATATCATACGATTGCTGCCGTTACTGTTTAATGGTTCAGTACCCTTCAAAACGCTTTTTCATTTAGGTATGGGCATGTACGCAGCTCGTTCGACGCTGAGCAAGGTCGTAGAAACAGTCGGCCTTACTTTTAAGAGTGAACTGACCGATCGCAGCCATGCGTATGCATTGATCGCCGGCGAGGACGCAGGAAGCGACGCCACCACCAATACCACTACTTCAGTCAACAATTAGCTGCGAGTAGTGCGAATGCGGCCGGATTTGTTCGCCTGCGCGGGCGTATCAGATTACGGACAGCGGCAAAATTCCGCTTGCTGAACTGAACGCGTGATTGCGGATCGGGGTCGATAGTTTCCAGCGCTTCAACAGCTGCAACACGCGGCGCCAGGCCGGCAAAGTTGGCAACCTGTATGGATAATCCGGGACGCGCGTTCAATTCGATGATCATGGGCCCCTGATCCCTGTCGAGAACAATATCCACGCCGAGATAACCTAGTCCTGTCATTTCATAACAGGCTGCCGCCAGCTCGAGCAATTTGTCCCAGTGCGGTACGGTAAGATTGGAAAACGGTTTGCGTGTGTCGGGGTGGAAGTAAACCGGATCGCCATATTGTACGGCATGCAATGCTTCGCCGGTGCCGATATCAATGCCGACACCGACAGCCCCCTGATGCAGATTGGCGCGGCCGTCTGAAGCATGCGTAGCCAGTCTGAGCATGGCCATTATCGGATAGCCTTGCAGGACGATTACGCGCAGATCCGGAATACCTTCATAACTGTAATCTTCAAAAACCGGATCAATCTGTATCAATGATTCAATCATGACGGCATCAGGTTTGCCGCCCAGACTGTGCAATCCGCTCAGGATATTGGAAACATGGCGCTCGATATGCGAGAGCTTAACAGCATCCCCACTGGGCTTGTAATAAAGATTGTGATCCTGTTCGGTAATGACCAGAATACCTTTGCCGCCGCTGCCTTTAACCGGTTTGATGACGAACTGATTGTACGCGCTGAGCATATCCTTAAGCCGCCTGACATCGTGTTGATAATGCACTGTGCCAAGCAGTCGCGGAACGGTTATGCCGGCTTCCTGCGCCAGTCGTTTGGTTTTTAATTTATCATCCACCAGTGGATACAAATGGCGTGGGTTGTAACGTCCGATCAGGCCGAAATTCCGTTGATTCATGCCGATGATGCCCATACTTCTGAGTCGTTTAGCGCTTGTCAGAAACATGATGCCTTCCCATTGAGTGAAAACGGTATAACTCGGTTAAGCGATAGCCGGTGTACTGGCCGAGAATCAGGATCAACGCCAAGTTAACCAGCATCAGTTCCGGGAAGTTGAACGTGAGATATTCAACAGTCCGGTTGGTCATGAACAGATAGGCAATAACGGCTGTCAGCAGGCTGCCCGCACCCTGAATAAATACTTCTCTGGGGCCATCCTCTTCCCAGAGCACCGACATGCGTTCGATTGTCCATGCCAGAATAATCATCGGGAAAAAGGTTACCTGCAAAGCCTGACTGAGACCAAGTTTGTGACTGATAATACTGATGCTGGCGATAATAGTAATGACAACAATGATCACTGCCGATATGCGCGCAACGAGCAGCAGATTAAGGCGCGACAAATAAGAGCGGATTAACAGGCCGGTACTGACGACAATCAGGAAAATCACGATGCCGGTTACCAGCGTGGTTTGAATCAGCGCCAGGGCAATCAGAATCGGCATAAATGTTCCGGATGTGCGGATGCCGACGAGAATGCGCATAATAACAACGATCAGTGCGCCGATCGGCAGCAGCAGAATCATTTTGAAAGCGTTTTGTTGCTCGATGGGCAGGCTGTAAATCGAAAAATCGATCAGGCCGGCCTGGGCATGCATGCCACTGTTGATGGCCAGATTCCGGGCGGAGTGTATATTCTTGATAATGGAAAAGGAAACCTGCGAATTCTTGCCGCCGATGACATCCAGCAGTGATTGGCCGCCGCGCTGCCAGATCAGAAAATTCCTGGGCTTACCGCTTTTTCCGGTGTCCTGATCGAATAAAATCCATTTCTGTCCATCATGAATTTCCACAAAATTGGTCAATGGCTGACGTCTTCTGCCATCTTCGAGAAATAGGCCGCGGACTACACGTGCGCTGATGCCTTCCAGTGCAAGCAGATTCAGAATCAGATCGGTTTTGTAGTCTTCGCCGGCTTTATTGTTTCGCAGCAAACGCTGATTCTGGTTTGGCGAAGGCGAATTGAGCGTTTGAATGAGTTCGCGGGTAAAAATTTCCGGGTTTGCCGATTTCGCGCGCACTGTCTCCAGCAAAGTCAGTGACGCAGTCAGAAATACTTCATCGAGTTCCGGTTTTTGAGGCGGCAAGGGATCATCGGATGGCGGTGATTCAATCATCTTGTCATTTTCGTAAACACTCAGACGGTAATAAGCCGTTTGAGCGCCCTGGGCGCTTCTTTTGCTCCATTGCACGCGGCGTTGTTCTTCATCGGATGACAATTCACTGAAGCCATAATCGGACGAGGCGAAATCCTCTTCCATGAAAGTCAGTTGTGGTTCCTTGGGGGGCAATGCAAAGGATACGATGACAGGCTCACCAGAGGCCTGAAAATCAATTTTTGCCTCGATTGTCCAGACAAATTTCTTTTCATCCGGCATTAAGGGAAAGCCCAGCGCCAGATGTTTGTATAAAATTAATCCGATACCGGTAAACAGGATCAGGATAACGACGGTATAAAGTCTGGCGCTGGCGTGCATCAGGGTTGCTTACTGGATGTTTGGGGAACGGTATATTCTCTGCTGACATCAACGATCGCCAGGTCGCGAAGGAAATTCCTGCCGATAAGCACCTGCTGTTTGAATTTGCTTCGATCGATCAATGTGAAGCTGATGTGTTCATCCAGTTCGCCGAGTTTTACGCGTAAACTGACGATAGGACGGCGCTGGGATTCCGTCATGTGTTTTTTTATCTTGGTGTGACCGCGGATACGCCGCGTTAATTCGATTTTCTCCCCTGTACTCGGGTCGATGATGCTGAATTTAACGTAGGGTTTGCCGTCACGCTCAAATTCCACCATATCCAGCGCATTCAGCGATGATGTCTGTGCACCGGTATCTATGCGCGCACTCAAAATAATTCCGGGAGGATCAAGATAAATATATTCCAGGCCGCCTAGCGTTTTTCTTTTATCTTTGACATCTCCTGCTCGAACAGGATTTGCAGTATTGGTGTTGGTATTGTTTGCCTGGCGTTGCGGGTTTCGTGCGACTGTTTTCGATGTTTGAGTTACTGCGGGTGGCTTGGGGGAGCTTTCGGTTGCGCTGGTACTGTCCGCCAGTTGTTGTTGATGGTATTCCAGCTGCTCTTTCTGTTTTAATACTTCGGCCAGCACAGTAACCACTTCACTTTCGCGGGAGCTGACGGCTATTTCGCGTGCAATCAGCGCTTCTTCACGTCGGGTTAATTCCGCAATTCGATCGTTCAGATGATCCTGCTCGATTAAGTGCATTTGATTTGTTGTTGTTTCATCAGGTGATTTATGATCGATCGATTGGCACCCTGAAGAAAGCACCGGAATGCAGATAACAAATAAAACGCTGGAAATTATTTGCAGTGTGTTTAACTTACTTCGTCTGATAGGCAGCATTGTGCGGATTTGTTGGGTGAAAAATAAAGTTAATCATATCGGTGATGATCAGGGTTTTGAAAAAGAACGGTTTCACGGGATTTTTATTGCGCAGAGTTGTTGAAAATACAGTCTTCACTCCTGGAGGGGATTAACCAGCTCAAATATCACTGTTTCACTATTGAAAGAACAGATGCTGCGATGCACCTCCAGGCAATGAGAGGTGACGGTGATCGTATAAAAACCTGGCGACAGATCCCGGCTATCAAACTCAAAATGAAAATGGCCCTGTTTATCGCTGATATAGGACTGCTCGTCCAGCACTGTGCCATCCGCAGCCGTTACCATGAAATACAGTAAAACATCCGCTGTCGGTTGAGCATTGTAATCTACCCATCCATCGACGACGACTTTTTCGCCAACCCGGTAGTGTGTGCCCGGTTCAACCAGTACGGGTTTGGAAATATGTGTCGCGTTGACAGCGGTCGTCATGCCGCATAAGAACAAAGCCAGCAGCCATGCTGTTGCGTAATCTATTCTGAGTTTCATAACTATTCAGTTGATCTATTAATAAAGTTTAATACCTGTGGCGAGATATTGCATGGGCTGGCGTCCTATTTTCAGGTTATATTCATGAACGTATTGATTTCATACATGGTTGATATTTAGCCATCCGTACAATGATCTGTTTTTATATTCCGATTACAGATGGTGGTCAAGTGAAACATTCTCAATCTTTTTTTCAGAACAAAGAGAACATAAGCGTCACAGTGCGAGACCATAGCAAGTTTCAACAGATTAAGCGAATTAAATTCATTTGCTTGACTATCGCTAACAGCCTGCTAAAGGGGTGTGTTTTTTTTCACATAAAGATCGGTAATCGTCCCCTCCGCCATTTCAGCTGCGAAGAGAACGGTTTCAGACAGCGTTGGATGCGGATGAATAGTCAAACTGATGTCTTCCATATCCACGCCCATTTCAAGCGCGAGTGTGGTTTCTGTAATGAGTTCCCCGGCATTGACGCCAACGATTCCGGCACCCAGAATACGGCGTGTTTTTTTGTCCAGAATCAGTTTCGTCAACCCTTCGTCTCTCGTCATTGAAATCGCTCGACCGCTCGCCGCCCACGGAAAGCTGGCTTTTTCGTATTCAATGTTTTGCTGTCTGGCCTCCCGTTCGGTGAGTCCCGTCCAGGCAATTTCTGGATCGGTGTAAGCAACCGATGGTATCGCGCGCGCATCAAATACCGCTTTGTGACCGGCGATAATTTCGGCGGCCAGTTTTCCTTCATAAGCTGCTTTGTGCGCCAGCATGGGGTTGCCGATGATGTCGCCAATGGCGAGAATATGCGCAATATTGGTGCGTAATTGCTGGTCGACCTGGATAAAACCTTTTTCGTTAATCTGAATTCCGATGCTTTCGGCGCCGATGGTAAATCCATTCGGACGGCGGCCTGCCGCCATCAGAATGCAGTCATAGGTTTGTGGAGCGGGCGCATTGTCACCTTCGAAACTGACCAGGAGGCCGGATTTTTCAGTTTCAATGCGGGTTACCCGGGTTTTCAGATAAATCGCTTCATAACGGTTTTTGATTCTCCGGTAAAGCGGTCTCACCAGATCTTCGTCAGCGCTAGGGATGATCTGGTCCATGAATTCCGCGATACTGATTTTACTGCCCAGCGCTGAATAAACGGCTGCCATTTCCAGGCCGATGATGCCGCCGCCTATGACCAGCATATGCGTGGGTATTTTTTCCAGCTTAAGCGCGCCGGTGGAATCGATAATGCGCGGATCGTCGTAAGGAAGACCTGGAATACGCGCGACACTTGAGCCCGCAGCGATAATGCAGTGATCAAACGAAACGGTTTGAGTGTGTTCGCCGGTTTCCACCTGCATCAAATGTGGCGTGATAAATTTTGCTGTCCCCTGCAAAACCTTTACGTTACGTTGTTTTGCGAGCGCTGTTAAACCCTTGGTCAATTTGCTGACCACAGATTCTTTCCATGTTCTCAGTTTTTCCAGTGAAATATCCGGTTTGCCAAATACAATGCCAAGGTTTTTGGTGTCTTCGGCTTCAGTGATCACTCTGGCGGCATGCAGCAGGGCTTTTGATGGAATGCAACCGACATTCAGGCATACGCCGCCCAGCGTACTGTAACGTTCGATTAATATCACCTGTTTGCCGAGATCGGCGGCGCGAAATGCGGCAGTGTATCCGCCGGGTCCTGCGCCAATCACAACAACATCGGCATGCAGATCGCCTCGCGGTGAGTCTTCCCGGACTATACTTTGATCAACAGCGGTTTTTCCGGCAGACTGTACGGGCGGATTTTGTTTGGCATGCCCGGTGGATTGTTCAATTCCGGCTGGTGCTTCGGGCTTGGATGTTGTTTCCTGGTCAGTTGTTTCCAGCAACAGAATAGGCGTGCCTTTGGAAACCTTATCGCCCACTTTTACCTTGACTGATTTGACCACGCCTGCCTGTGGCGAGGGTACTTCCACCGTGGCCTTGTCTGTTTCCAGCGTAATCAGCGGTGTTTCTTTTTCCACCGCATCGCCGGAGGATACGAGTATCTCAATGACTGAAACATCGCTGAAATCACCGATATCCGGTACTGTTATATCAATTGTCCGGGCCATGTTACGCTGTACCTAGGATTAGTCATGTAAATCGTATGAAAACAATTTTCGCCAGATGCATCAAAAAAACTGTCGTGGTGTCATGTTTCTGTCCTGCTAATGAGTAACCGCTGCTTGCCACAGCTTTTCTGGATGCGCTACTGCCTGATCTGGCCATCGCCGAGCACAATATATTTCTGGCTCGTCAGACCTTCCAGTCCCACCGGGCCGCGCGCATGAATTTTGTCGGTGGATATGCCGATTTCAGCGCCGAGGCCGTATTCAAAGCCATCCGCAAACCGCGTGGTGGTGTTGACCATCACCGAACTTGAATCCACTTCACGCAAAAAACGGCGCGCGCGTGTGTAATTTTCCGTGACGATTGCATCGGTATGTTGAGAGCCGTAACGATTGATATGTTCGATCGCCTGATCCAGGTCGCCAACAATGCGGATACTTAGAATCGGCGCGAGATATTCCGTCGTCCAATCTTCCTCGCTCGCCGGATTCATGGCTGCAATAATTTTTCGGGCAGCTTCGTCGCCACGCAATTCAACACCTTTGTCGAGGTAAATCTTGCCCAGTACGGGCAGAATTTTTTCAGCAATCGCGCTGTGCACCAACAGCGTTTCCATGGTATTGCAGGTGCCATAGCGCTGCGTTTTGGCGTTGTCGGCAATGCGAACCGCCTTGTCGAAATCCGCCTGATCGTCGATGTAAACATGGCAGACGCCATCAAGATGCTTGATCACCGGCACGCGCGCTTCATTGGTGATGCGTTCGATCAGACCTTTGCCGCCGCGCGGCACGATAACGTCGACATAATCCTGCATGGTGATCAGTTCGCCGACCGCCGCACGGTCAGTAGTTTCGATCACCTGTATGGCGGATTCAGGCAGACCGGCTGCCGCCAGACCTTCGCGCACGCATTTTGCTATCGCCTGATTGCTGTGTATTGCTTCCGAACCGCCGCGCAGAATTGCTGCATTGCCCGCTTTGAGGCACAGCCCGGCAGCATCGGCGGTTACATTTGGCCGGGCTTCGTAAATAATCCCGATAACACCCAGCGGAACACGCATTTTACCAACCTGTATGCCGGATGGCCGATAACTGAGTCCGCTGATTTCACCGACCGGATCGGCAAGCGCGGCGATTTGCAGCAAGCCTTCCGCCATATTCGCAATACCCTTCTGTGACAGCGTCAGGCGGTCGATCATGGCGGCTTCCAGTCCATTTTCTTTTGCCTGCACGACATCCTTTTCATTTGCTGCCAGCAGTGCTTGTTGATCTCGGTCGACCGCTTCAGCCATGGCAATTAGCGCCTTGTTCTTGTCGGCGGTTTCCGCTCTGGCAATCAGCCGGGACGCTGCGCGCGCTTCACGGCCAATGGATTGCATGTAATTTTTGATATCAGAAATGCTCATGGATGATGTTTGAATTCGATGACTGAATGATTGCCATTATAGTACAAGATACCGGGTGCTGGTTTTTCAGGGCATTAAAAGGCGGGGTGTTATTTGTTACTCCGGTCAGGGAATTGCCTGATGCAGTTTTGCAGCAACCGCCGGTAGTTCCAGTGTTCCACTTCAAGATAATGACGGGTGGATGCCTTGTAACGAATGCCGTTGCCAAGATCGGGATGTGAATCGGTTTTCCGGCGGCGAAGCACATCGGCGGCGTCATGTCCGTCGCGAACGGCTGCCGCGAAGCGGGCGGCTGCGAGCATCTGCCAGTGCACCAGTCCGAACTGTCCGCTGTCGGGTTGAATCAATCCCGCAACGAACAGCGAATCGTAAACAGGATGAAAAATATGGAGGTACAGCCGGGGACGGCCATCATGCCAGTTGAGGTGACGCGCGTCAATAAAGGGAAACCGGATCAGATAACCGGTGGCAAATACAATCAGGTCTGCTTCAATAGCGGAGTGATCCGTGAAATGCACCGTAGTTCCGTCGAAACAGACGATGTCGGGTTTGAGTGTGATATCCCCTTGACTGACATAATAAGGCAGCAATGTATTAATGACCGGATGTGTTTCAAAGAAGCGGTGATCGGGACGTGGTAATCCGGTTTTTTCAGGCCGGCCAACCAGCAGGTGGTGCATGACGGTTGCCGCAAACCGGCGGAACCAGAGCGGCAAACGCAGCGCCAGCAATTGTTCGCCAACCTGATCGGCAGGCCGGCCAAGCAGATATTTGGGCAGATACCAGTATCCGCGGCGCATGCTGTGCCAGGCGCGGTCAGCAAATTGCGCGGCCTCGACCGCAATATCACAGCCGCTGTTTCCGCCGCCGACCACAAGAACACGGCGATCGGTAAAGATGTCCGGCCTGCGGTATTCGGCGGAATGCAGCAATTGTCCTGAAAATCTGCCGGGGTATTCAGGCCATTTCGGCGCCCAATTGTGCCCGTTGGCAATAACGATCAAATCGAATCGTTTCTTATCGCCATTGTCGAACGTCACATGCCACTGGGTGCGCGCATCATTTTCATGCACCGGTTCAAGTTGAGTAATGCCGGTGGAAAAGTGAATATGTTCCAGCAGTTTGAAATGTTCTGCATACGCCCGCAGATAGGCGAAGATCTGGGTATGATGCGGATAATCCGGATATTCTCGCGGCATTGGAAAATCGGGGAATTCCGTTCCGGGCTTGGAAGAGATGGTGTGCGTCGAGCGGTAAACACGGGAACAGGATTTGCCGTAGTTCCAGATTCCGCCCAGATCATCTTCCCGCTCGAAAATATGCGTTTCAAAGCCGTGGTCGAGAAAGTTTCGGGCTGCGGCAAGCCCGGAACTGCCTGCGCCAATTACTGCCACGGTCTGTTTCATCACATACTGCCGGATGCGAATTTTTTCTTTTGCGGTTGCATGTCTGTGAGCCTAAGGGAGAAGCCGAAATGACTGAAATTTATCAAACAACGGGTGCGTGGTCAAAAGCGCGATAGAGAGGGCAGGAATACCGGCAGCCAGGCAAGAGAATTCCGCATGCAGATTATGGTCAAGCGCGAGGGACTGAATGAATGCAGTTAGTTTGTGGCGAAATTATCCTGGGTATGCAAACGAACCGCCAAACGGTGATTAACATGGGTGCGCATGCATTTCAAATGCTGAAGCCGGCGCTGAGCAGAAATAACGCAAAAACAAGGTTTTTTACTATAAAAATCAACACGTTGCAAGCCTAAAAGATGTTTTTGAATACCGAACACGATACTGAAAAGCGATTGAAGTGTAGAACGCTAATGGCATCGCGTTCTACACTTCAGATTTTTATGCAACAAGTAAGAAGACTGTTCGTATTTGAATTATACGAATGATTCCAGTATCAGGAACATGAGCAGAATGAATACGATTGCATAATAAGCGCCAGGCAGTTTTTCCATTTAAGTTCTCCAAGTAAAAAATGTTAAAAATATGAATCAGGTTTTTGTATTTTGAATAACCATTATACGAAAAGTTCACAAAAAAATCACAAAAACTTCACAAAAACTTCACAAAATTTTCAGACCCGTTATTTTTATTTTAGAATCAAAGACTTTATCTTTGAGGTCTGATCAGAACGACTGGTGGGAGAATGATCAGCATCAGCGGTTGAGTGGCAGGAAATCAGGACAAACTAAAAAGCTGCAAGATTATCCGCTATACTTTTGCCACCACCCGCGTTTGTCATGACCATTAACCCCCGATACTTACCAGAGGAAGTGAGCTATGAAACTCGAAACATTGGCGCTTCATGCCGGCTACAGCCCGGATCCTACGACCAAAGCCGTTGCGGTTCCGATATACCAGACCACTTCATACGCATTTGATGATGCGCAGCACGGCGCCGATTTGTTCGATCTCAAGGTTGCCGGGAATATTTATACGCGCATCATGAATCCCACGACGGATGTACTCGAACAGCGTGTGACGGCGATGGAGGGCGGCGTCGCCGGGCTGGCGGTTGCCTCCGGCATGGCCGCCATCACCTGTACGATCCAGACGCTCGCAGAAACCGGTGACAATATCGTATCCACCAGCGAGCTGTATGGTGGCACCTACAACCTGTTTGCCCATACACTGCCCCGTCAGGGCATTGCGGTGCGCTTCGCCAGCAAAGATGATCCTGCGGCCATCGAAGCCCGGATCGATGCGCGCACCAAACTCATTTTCTGTGAATCCATCGGCAATCCATCCGGCGGCATTGCCGATATCGGAGCACTCGCTGAAATCGCCCATCGGCATGGTGTTCCGCTTGTGGTGGACAATACGGTGCCGACGCCGATACTCTGGCGGCCGATCGAGCAGGGCGCGGATATTATTGTGACCGCGGCGACCAAATATATCGGTGGTCACGGCAATTCCATCGGCGGTGTGATTGTCGACTCGGGCAAGTTCCCGTGGGCCGATCACCACGAACGCTTTCCGTTGCTCAACACGCCGGATGTTTCCTATCATGGCGTGGTGTATACAGAAGCTTTCGGCCCCGCCGCCTTTATCGGCCGTTGCCGGGTGGTGCCGCTGCGCAATATGGGCGCGGCGTTGTCGCCGATGAACGCTTTTCTGCTGCTGCAGGGCCTGGAAACCCTGGCGCTGCGCATGGAACGCGTCTGCCGGAATACATTGGCAGTCGCGCAATATCTCCACGCGCACAAGGCGGTATCGTGGGTCAATTATGCGGGTCTGCCCGGCCACAAGGATCATGCGCTGGCGCGGAAATACATGCAGGGACAGGCTTCGGGTATACTGAGCTTCGGGCTCAAGGCGGGCCGCGAAAGTACGCGGAGTTTCTACGACGCCTTGCAGATATTTCTGCGGCTGGTCAATATCGGTGACTGCAAGTCACTGGCTTCCATTCCTGCGGAAACCACGCACCGCCAGTTGAACGAAGAAGAATTGAAATCCGCGGGGGTTTCTCCGGAAATGGTGCGGTTGTCGATCGGCATCGAGCATATCGACGATCTGATCGCCGATCTGGACCAGGCGTTGAGCAAAGCTTGAAACTGAAAAGGCGGAATCCGTGCTACTGTGCAAATAAGCGGCGGATTCTGCATCACAGCCTGTTAGCGTTGCGGCCTGGAAGCGGTATAACTGCGCCAGCCGCCATATCCGGTGATCTCCGGCTGGCCGTCGCACAGAAAGGATTCCCCTAAAACACCCAGCACTTCGCGTTGATCGGACAATAGAATTTTTCCAATGCATAATCCGGGCGGTTCGGACTGCAAAATTTCGCCCAGCCGTGACAACGGAATAGACCATATCTCCAGCGCAATTTCGCGCCCGCCCTGATTAAACCGCATCATCGCCGGATGCCGGTCGGCGATTGACCACAGCCGATAAACGGGGGCCGTGCAGGCTTCCGCAACAAATACGCCTTCCCGCTCGAGCAGATTATGGTTTAACTCAAGCCCGCGCATCAATGTGCCATTCACTGCAAATTCAATTCTCATAAAACCATTCCAATGTGATAAGAAAATAGCCCGGCGGTTAGTCTGCTGAATTACGCACGCATTTGTCAACACGGAACACAGCAGGGCGCGGGGCGATGGAATAACCCAAAATACTGGCTAAGCCCAAAACAGAATGCGGTAATATAGTTACATGGAAAAAATTCAACAAGTTGATAATAATATTGAGAATTTCAGGGCGCTCGATTTTCTTTACCAGAGCAGGCTGCTGATCCGCAAAAATAACGCGATCAACCGCAGCGCGAAGTCTCTATTCAAGGCAGCGGCTTTGTTCGTCACCGCCGGTATTACGCTGGAAGGCGCCAGGCAGGCCGGTTTTATTCAAAAGCTCGTGGAAAACCAGTTCTCCTTTGCGGCAACGTATATCGATTACGCGGGCTTTGCGGTGTTTCTGACCGGTATTTTCCTTTTTGTCATGGCGTTGGTGATCCGCTCGGCGCAAAGGATCTCCAGTCAATTCGAAGCGCTGACGCAGCAACTGAGAGAAAAGCATCTCGTGTCACTGAAAGCGGTTGATCCCACCCCGGGGAATCTGGCCCGGATTCGACAGGCGGGCGCGGCGGCGACCGGTGATGACACGTTTGTATCGCTCGAAACCTTGCAATGGCTAGTGGAAAAGAACCCGCGCACGATCAACGCCTGGGCGCACAGCAATCCGGGGCAGGCGGATGATATCGCATGCTGCTATGTCGTCGCGCCGCTGACCCGGAACGCCTGCAATAAAATGCTGAACAGGGAAATCCGGAAAAACAAAGACCTGCTGCCGTCGGATGTGTGCAGCAGTTACAAACGCGCGGCAGGAATCTACATCATCGAAGTGTATGGCGCGGGACGCTTGTCCAGAGCGGCCGTACTCTATCTGCTGCGCAGCGATATGATCCACGAAATACTGCGCAGCCGCTCGATCCGCTATCTGTTCGCCCGGCCGGTCAATGATTTCGGCCTGAAGCAGGTCTCGAAACTCGGCTTCCAACCCATTGGCCCGCATCCGTACGACATGAAGGTACTGGATTTGTATGACAGATAGGATGGATTTTTCTTCCGATTGGGTAGGTTGGGGTGCGCCGGGTTTACCCCGATCCACCGGGTTTCATTATTCCAACCTAATTCGTAATTTGTCCAATTTTATTGTTTCGTACCAAGAAATTCACTGGCATGTTGGGCAACCTTGTTCGACAGAACTTGCTCACTTAAACCGCAAAAAGTACCAATTAGTAATGGAATCTGTATGTTTTCTAGGAATAAGTTAGTGGATAAACCGCCGAGCTCAAATACCACCGCTTTGGTAGTTATCATTAAACCAACCACAATCGTAAGAAGTCCTGCAAATATTAAGCGTATAGAAGGGTTCAAACGATCTTTTTCGAGAATGTTTAATTCTTCAAATTTTAGTTCTATTTTTCGTGAACCAAAAGATAACCAAACGCCAGCCATGCTTCCAACCCAAAGATAAAGGAAGCTCCGTACCGTTGGGTAATCTTGCGCAAAATGTGGTATTAAGAAAGCAATAAGTAAGGCAGGAATTCCAAAAAGTAAGGACATATTTCCTAACTCACGCATGTACTGATTTTTTATTCTACCGCCTTCTCTGACAAGGATTTCATGCTTTAATGAAGCCAGCGCGCGGGTTGCAAGACCGGGGTTGGCGGAGTTACCAACCAGACCTAGCTGAGCAAGAGACAACAAAGACCTAAAGTATTCTTCAAATTTTTCTTGCTCTTTCGCAAACAGCATCCTTAAAGTTATTTGTGCGTTATCAACATCATCACGTAGTTTTATTTGTTCTTCTGGGATAACTTCACCATCTTCAAGTTTTATTTGTCTGAAATGTATGTCATTAGGATTTTCCAAATCACGAAAGACTGTAAAAAAACCTTTGGCAGGCATTACTCTTTACCGCAACATGGACATGAGCCACTTGGCCCAGAAGTGATACGTGTACTGGCTTTTTCAACAGAATCAAAGACACCCTGAATTTTACGTTCGTTAGTGAGAACTTCTTCAAGAATATTAAGTTCTTGAAGAAGTTCGTTTTCTGAATCAGTCCTTCGGTAGGATGCTTTTGATTGGAGCTTACTTTTAATTTCCTGCAACTTTCTTGGCAGCATAATTTTTCCTTAAAATATCAGCAGTTATTTCGAATTTAAATAAATTTGGATAGATTGAGAAAATATTCTACAAAATCAGTCATTTCGTGACAAATTTTATGGGTGGATATGTGAGCAGTTTGTATTAATCGGACTCTGCCAGAGTATAGTTCAATTTCTAAGGGCTTTGATGTAAAAATAGAATCAAACAAAGTTATATTATAAATAGTCAATTTATTTCCTGACCTTTTCCCACAATTTCTCCAGCCGTTTCACCGAAACCGGTTGCGGGGTTTTGAGTTCCTGGGAGAACAGCGATATGCGGAGTTCTTCGATCTGCCAGCGGAATTCGGTCAGGTTCGGGTCGATGATGCCGAGCCGCTGGTGTTTTTCGCGGTACTGTTCGTAGCGTTCCCAGAGTGTCCGGATTTCGGCGGCGTGCTGTTCGTCGCGCAGCAGGTTGCCGGTTGATTTCTCCAGGCGCACGCGCATGCCGCTGAGGTAGCGCGGGAAGTGTTTCAGTTTCTCCCACGGCGTTTTGCCGATAAAACCGGAGTAGATCAGGTTGCCGAGTTGCGTGTCGAGTTCGGTTTTGATCCGGGGGGTAATCGATTTCATCGATGCGCGGTATTGCATCATGGCGTGATAGGCCACGCCGATTTCGCTCAGCAGTTGCGTGTAGTTTTCGATGACCTGCGGCAGGCGCGTTTTTGCGCTGGCGATTTGTGTGGTAAAAGCCTGCTGCGTTCGCGGCAACGGATCTTCGCCGATAAAAGCCTGATCGGCGATAGTGTCGAGCAAATCCTGCTTCAGGTCGCCCGGATTGATGCAGGTGGTCAGGTGCAGCGCGGCCTGGCGGAAGCCGGGGATGCTTTTGTCGAGCTGTTTCATGCATTCGCGGTATTCGAGCTGCATCAGACGGCAGACGCCGCCGCGCATGGCCTGTTCCGCAGTGGCGCGAGTGTCGAACACACGGATCTCTACATGATCCTGCCGGTCGACCAGCGCTGGATAACCGGTTATCCAGCGTCCGCCGCGCGTCAACGTGATTTCCTCGGGCAGATCGCCGAAATCCCAGTGCTTGATGTCGTCGCGTTCGATACCGGTCTTTTCATCGTCAAGGCTCAGTTGGCGGAAAGTGGTTTGCGCGGCGCTGCCGAATTTTTCCTGTAATTGCCTCAGGTTCCGGCTCATGGCGCATTCTTCGCCGGCTTCGTCGACAATTTTGAAATTCATCAACAGGTGTTGCGGAATGTCCTTGCCTTCCCAGCTTTCCAGCGGAATGGCGATTGTTGTCTTGCGCAGGATGAGCCGGGCCAGCGCATCGTGGAGCGGAACATCCTTTGCGGAAACCGGCTGCCATTGCAGGAATTCGGTGACGGCATCGGGTATCGGCACCAGCAGGCGGCGTATTTGTTTGGGCAGCGCTTTGAGGTACCAGGTGATTTTTTCGCGGATCAGTCCGGGAACAAGATAATCAAACTGCCGGGCATCGAGCCGGTTGAGCATGGACAGGGGAATGGTGACGGTGACGCCGTCGAGCACATGTCCCGGTTCGAAACGGTACTGCAATGGAAAAACACCCTCAGACAGCGTCAACTGTTCGGGGAATTGTATCTCGATGGCATTGCCATGATGGCGGGTGAGTAGTTCCCGGTCGAGGTAGAGCAACTTCGGGTTATCCCGCTCGGCCTGTTTGCGCCAGTGCTCGAAACCGGCGCCGTTGTATATGTGCTGCGGAATCAGTGCGTCGTAGAATGCGAAAATCACCTCGTCATCGACCAGCACGTCCTGCCGCCGGGTTTTGTGCTCGAGTTCCTCGATGTCCTTAACGAGTTGTCGATTGTGCGCAAAAAACGGCGCCTGGGTATGATACTCACCGGCGACCAGCGCGCCGCGGATAAACAGCTCGCGCGATGCTTGCGGGTTGATCCGGCCGTAGTGTATCAGCCGCTGGGTGACGATGGGCAATCCGTACAGGGTGACGCGTTCATACGCGATCACTTCGGCGCGCTTTTTTTCCCAGTGCGGATCAAAGTAATCATGCTTGCATAAGCTTCCGGCGATTTTTTCCAGCCACATTGGATCGATGCGCGCAACGCCACGGCCATAGAGTCTGCCGGTTTCGACCAGTTCGGCGCATACCGTCCATTTCGCTTTGGCTTTGCCTTTTTTTAAGGCTGAGCCGGGGAAGATCGAAAACTTGATGCCGCGCGCGCCGAGATATTCGCCGTCTTTTTCTGTTTTTAAGCCGATATTGCCGAGCAGCCCCGCCAGCAGGGCGCGGTGTATTTCATCATATGTCGCGGGGACTTCGTTCAGCCGGAAACCGAATTCCTTGATCAAAATATGCAGCTGGTTGTGGATTTCGCGCCATTCGCGCAGGCGGCGGTAGGAGAGAAAATGATCGCGGCATTCGGTAATCAATTTGCGGCTGGATTTTTTATGCTTGAGCAGCTTGTCGAAAAATGCCCACAGGTTCAGATAGCCCATGAAATCGGAGCGTTCGTCCATAAAACGCCGGTGCGCCTGGTCGGCTGCGTCCTGATGTTCGAACGGCCGGTCGCGCGGGTCCTGCAGACTCAGCGCGGCAGCGATAATCAGCACTTCATGCAGGCAGTTTTCCTGTTTTGCCGCCAGCACCATGCGTGCGATGCGGGGATCGATCGGAAATTTCGCCAGTTGCCAGCCGAGCGGCGTCAACTGCTTGCCGTCATCGACACCGCCGAGTTCCATGAGCAACTGATAGCCGTCTGCAATCATGCGCGCGGTTGGCGGCTCGAGGAACGGGAAATTTTCCACATCGCCGATTTTGAGCGATTTCATGCGCAGAATTACTGCGGCAAGCGATGAACGCAGAATTTCCGGATCGGTGAATTCCGCCCTTGCCAGAAAATCTTCTTCGGAATACAGCCGGTAACAAATGCCGCTCGCGATACGCCCGCAGCGCCCGGCGCGCTGGCTGGCGGAAGCGCGCGAAATTTTTTCGGTGCGCAGCTGCTCGACTTTGTTGCGATAGCTGTAGCGGTTGATGCGCGCCCAGCCGGTGTCAATGACGTAGCGTATTCCGGGTACGGTCAGCGAAGTTTCCGCGACATTGGTGGCCAGGACAATACGGCGCGCCTGACCGGGCTTGAAAATGCGTTCCTGCTCGCTGAATGACAGGCGCGCAAACAGCGGCAGTATTTCCACGCCGGGAATACCCGGCTGGTTGCGGTCGAAATGATGCTTGCGCAGCGATTCGGCTGTTTCGCGGATTTCCCGCTCGCCCGGCAGGAAAACCAGAATATCGCCCGTCCGGCTCGTCTGTAAAATTTCATCGACGGCGTTGAGTATCTTCTGTTGCATTTCAAGATCTTCATCATCCAGCACAACCGGCTGATAACGGATGTCCACCGGATAAGTGCGACCGGATACTTCGATGACCGGCGCGTTGTTGAAGTGCCTGGAGAACCGCTCCGCGTCGATGGTGGCGGAGGTGACGATCAGTTTGAGGTCGGGCCGCCGGGGCAGCAGGCGCGTGATATAACCCAGCAGGAAATCGATGTTCAGGCTGCGCTCGTGTGCTTCGTCGATGATAAGGGTATCGTAGGCCAGCAGTTTCGGGTCGTGCTGCGTTTCCGCGAGCAGAATGCCGTCGGTCATGAGCTTGATATAACTGCCGGCGCTGATTTTGTCAGAAAACCGTACTTTGTAACCAACCGCCTGACCGAGTCCGGTGGAAAGCTCCGCCGCGATACGCTGGGCTACCGATCGCGCAGCGATGCGACGCGGCTGTGTATGGCCGATCATGCCATGCACGCCGCGTTTCAGTTCCAGGCAAATTTTCGGTAACTGGGTTGTTTTTCCCGATCCGGTTTCGCCGCAGACGATGACAACCGGATTGTCCGCAATGGTCTGCTTGATTGTTTCACGTCTGGCGACAACCGGAAGTTCGTCGTTGTAGACTGGTTTGGGCAGATGCGCAAGACGGCGCGCCAGCGCGTCGGGTGATACTGTTTTCATGAGTGGATTGTAGCTGACTTGCGCATGAAAACAACAAGCAGCAGATTATTTTATGTCTGTCCGTTCAGTAAGGTTGTCCACATACCATTGCATTGCCGCCTCGAGTCCCTGCTGGATCGCATAGACCGGCTCGAACCCGAGAAGATTGCGCGCTTTGCTGATGTCCGCCTGAGAATGGCGCACGTCGCCGTCCCGAAAAGCGACATACTGCGGTTGATGTGATTTTAAATGTGGAAATTTGTCGACCAGCAGCGCATGCATCATGGCATAGAGTTTATTCAGGCTGGTGCGCTCATTGAGCGCCACGTTATATACCTGATTGATTGCAGCGTCATCAGTGGTCAGCGCCGCCAGCAGGTTGGCCTGAACGACATTATCCACATAACAGAAGTCGCGACTGGTTTCGCCGTCGCCGTTGATATAAAGCGGTTTGTTTTTGATCAGTGCGAATACCCATAGCGGAATGACTGCGGCATAGGCGCCATGCGGATCCTGTCTCGGACCGAACACATTGAAGTAGCGCAGTCCGATCGATTGCGTGCCATAGCAGCGCGTAAAAACATCGGCATAAAGCTCGTTGACATATTTGGTCACGGCATAGGGTGATAGCGGCTTCCCGATAACCGATTCCACTTTGGGTAAATCCGGGTGGTCGCCGTAGGTTGAGCTTGAAGCTGCATAAACAAAGCGCCTGGCTTTAGCGTCACGCGCTGCGACCAGCATGTTGAGAAAACCGGTGACATTGTTCTCGTTCGCCAGAATCGGATCGTCGATGGAACGTGGCACAGAACCTAAAGCAGCCTGATGTAATATGAAATCGGCATTTTTGCATGCCGTTCTGCAATCATCCAGATTACGGATATCACCGTGTATCAATGTAAAATTGTTCCAGCGGTCGGCGCCGGTAATGGCCCTGACCTGATCCAGATTGTACTGATAGCCTGTCGAAAAATTATCCAGGCCGATGACTTTCTGATTTAAACTCAATAAACCTTCCAGCAGATTTGAGCCGATAAAACCGGCTACGCCTGTCACCAGCCAGTTGTATTGATGCTGCAATAAGTGCTGCTGGATTTCCTCAAATCGGGTCATGACAAATTCCTTGTTATTCGATATCAAAGGCGCCAGACATGTAATCCGGCATTTTGAAACGCTGTTTGATTAAATTTGGACTTGACATCGATAAAGCATCCATTGTCCACAATTTTATTCAGTATATCGGGAATCGTTCTGGTCAGAAAATCGACATGCGAAACGGCGACAATCATAGCTTCTGCGCGGGGCAGGTTTTCCCAGGATTTGAGCGTCACGCCATACTCGTGCAGGGCTTCTTCGGGATCAGTGACAGGATCGCACACGTGGATTTCGATGCCATAGTCTTCAAGTTCGCGAATGACATCAATGACTTTTGAATTCCTCAGGTCAGGGCAGTTTTCTTTAAATGTGAGACCCAGCACGTTTACCCTGGCACCGCGCACATTGAATCCTGCTTTAATGATCTGCTTGATCGTCTGTTCAGCGACATACTTCGCCATGTTGTCATTGATGCGGCGGCCGGCCAGAATCACTTGCGGCATATAACCGATCATTTCCGCTTTGTGCGTCAGATAATAGGGATCAACGCCGATGCAATGGCCGCCGACGAGGCCGGGGCGGAACGGCAGAAAATTCCACTTGGTGCCTGCGGCTTCCAGTGTGTCCAGTGTGTCGATGTTCAATCGGCCAAAAATAATGGCCAATTCATTCATCAGCGCTATGTTCAGATCACGCTGGGTATTCTCAATAACCTTGGCTGCTTCGGCGACTTTGATGCTTGCGGCACGATAAACCCCCGCAGTCACTACGCTTTCATACAACACGGCGACTTTTTCAAGCGTGCTTTCGTCGTCGCCCGACACGACCTTGACAATGGTTGTCAGCGTATGTTCCTTGTCCCCCGGATTGATGCGTTCGGGTGAATAGCCAACATGAAAGTCGTGTTTCCATTTCAGGCCGGAAAATTTTTCCAGCACTGGAATGCATACTTCTTCGGTGGCCCCTGGATATACCGTAGACTCATAAATGACGATCGTGCCGGGTTTCATATTTTTGCCAACTGTTTCGCTTGCTCCGATCAGCGGTCTGAAGTCTGGTTGGTGCGCTTGATCCACGGGGGTGGGTACCGCAACAACGATGTAATCCGCCTGTGACAACTCAGCGGCATTGTCTGTCAAAACAAGCTGGCTGGCGCGTTTCAGATTGTCAGTTGATACTTCACCGGTTGGATCAATATGTTGCCGGTAACTTTGAATTTTGCTGCTGGATAAATCGTAACCTATTGTTCGTCTTTTTTTGCCGAATTCAACAGCCAGCGGCAAACCGACATAACCCAAACCTACAACAGCAACAACACTCATGATTTTCTCCGATTAAGCAGATTTATACTGAAAAACTGAATTATCGTCCTTTTGCTGAAAACTTTTAAAAAAATTCTAATAGCTTGCTATATAGTGTATTACTTTTAACGTAATGAAACATTATTTGCTCCGGAAGATCTTTTTGGATCAACTTGAAAAGCAAGTATATATATTTGTCGCGTTGTACCGTAATACGCTATTCGCATAGCGATGATGGCCAAAACAGGATAAGTTTTTTTTGGTACCATTAATCCGTAACAGTAACCAATTGAATTGGAGAATCAGAATGTATAACTTTCCTTTCCGTATTCTAAAGAAACACCACTTGCATGGTTTGTTGTATGCAGTAATAAGTATTTTAATGATCTTCAGCTTGGCGGCATGCGGCGAGACAAAGGATGCGGAGACGTTAATGTCTGAAGCCGTGGAATACCAGAAGAAAGGAAATGACAATGCGGCGATTATCCAGCTCAAGAACGCGTTACAGCAGGAACCGAACAACAAGCAGGCGCGTTTTTTGTTGGGCGTTCTTTCACAAAAGAATGGCGATTTACTGACTGCAGAAAAAGAATTGGAAAGAGCGCTGAGTCTGGGTCTGGACGCGGATACCGTGATTCCGGTTTTGAGTCAGGTGTTGTTTGATTTGGGCAAGTTTCAGATGCTGCTGGATACTGTTGACCGCTATCCCGATATAAATTCCGGCAAAGTTAAAATTTTACAGGGCAGGGCGTTGCTGGCGGTTGGCCGGCGCGAGGAATCCAAAGCAATGCTGGATCAGATACTTGTCGACAATCCGGATTCCGCTGAAGTTTTGGTTGGTTTGGCGCAACATGCTTTATCCGAGAAAGATCTGAATCTGGCGAACCAATTGTCCAGTCAGGCGACGGATCAGAATCCCGGAAGCGTGGAAGCCTGGCTGTTCAATGCCCGGTTGTTGCAGGCGCAGGGCAAAGCAGAGCAAGCATTGGAAGCTTTCGAGAAAGTGATTGAGCTGGCACCGGATAATCTCGCTGCCTACAGTAGTAAAGCGACTATTGAAATCGGCCTGCGCAAATTTGATGATGCCAGGAACACCATTGCTCGAGCGCGCCAGGTTGTACCTGAAAGTATTGGGCTGAACCATGCCCAAGCTTTGCTGGATTACACGCAAGGAAGGCATACGGAAGCATTAGCAGCCATACAGACTGTGTTAAGCGTGGCGCCGGAACACCTGCCCAGTGTATTGCTGGCTGGTGCGATACAATTATCTCTGGGTTCATTGTCGCAGGCTGAACAGTATCTGGAACAATACCTGAAAAAAAATCCAGGTAATGTTTATGCACGTAAGTTGATGATTAATACGCTATTGCAGAGTAATCAAACCAGGCAGGCTATAGCTATCCTTGAGCCTACATTGTCCGCGGAGCAGAATGATCCGCAGCTGTTTGCTCTGGCGGGCGAAACGTATATGCGCTCAGGAGATTTTACTAAAGCAACGGAGTTTTATGAAAAAGCAAACGAACTTGCGCCTAACAGTGCGGCGATCCATACTGCTCTTGGCTTAAGCAAGCTGGCAACGGGCGATAGAGAACACGGTATTGCGGAACTTGAATTGGCTCAGGATCTGGACCGGCATTCGCCGCGAGCAGGTATATTACTCACATTGGCGCATTTGCGCGCCAATGCGTTTGATAAGGCGCTTGCCACAATTGACGAGCTTATTAAGGAAGATGCGAAGAATCCGCTCTTCTATAATCTGAAAGGGGCTGTTTTTGTTGGTAAGAATGATGCAATCAAAGCGCGGGAAAGTTTTAATCAGGCACTTACGGTCGAATCGAATTACTTTCCTGCGTTAACAAATCTTGCGCGACTGGACATGCAGGATCAAAAGCCGGATGTTGCAAAAAGCCGATTTGAAGCTATCCTCAAGAATGATGATAAAAATATTCAGGCGATGAGTGCGCTGGCAAATCTGGCTCTCGTTCAGGGTAATACTGCGGAGGCGACTCGATGGTTGGAGCGAGCCAGTAATCAGAATCCGAATGAACTGGAACCTGCACTTCATTTGACAGCGCATTATCTGCGTATTGACGATATGGAAAAGGCGCTGCTCCTGGCACGCAAGCTTAATGGAACATATCCGAATGAGCCGCGCGTACTTGAAGTTTTGGGCAGAGTGCAGCTCGCTCAAGACAATCTTCCAGCTGCATTGGATACATTTGAAAGGCTGGCTGGAAGGCTGCCAGAGTCTGCGCTTGCGCAATTGCAAATTGCCAATGTTCATTCAATGATGAAAGATTATGCCGCTGCAGGGACAGCGCTCAGAAAAGCCCTGTTCATTGATCCGGGTTTTGTCGACGCCAAAGTGGCGCTCGTGAGATTGGCTATTTTTGAAGACAAGCCAAACGAGGCCATGTCTCTGGCGCAGAGCATACAGAAAGATCATGCAAATATTCCGCAGGGCTATGAGTTGGAAGGTGATTTGTGGATGAGACAGAAAAAACCGGATGCGGCAGTAAAAGCTTATGAAAAAGCATTTGCTGTTGCTCAAAACGGTGCGTTGGTTACGAAGATACATAGTGCGCTCAGTCAGTCGGGTAATGATAAAAAAGCACACGCAGAGATTACGCAATGGCTTGTGAAAAATCCTGAAGATGCGGCAACACGTCTGTTTCTTGCCAATGAATATCTCGGCAAGAAACAATATGCAAACGCGGCTAAGGAATACGAAATTATTGTGCAGAAGAATCCGCAACATGTCATGTCCTTGAACAATCTGGCATGGATTTATCAACAAAGCAAAGATTCCCGTGCTTTGGAATATGCGGAAAGAGCTTTTCAGTTATCTTCGGATAATCCTGCTATTCAGGATACCTTAGCCTGGATTCTGGTTGAGAAAGGAGAAATCGACCGTGCATTGCCGATATTGGAAAAGGCTGTGTCGCAATTGCCAGATAATGCAACAATTCAATATCATTATGCACATGCCTTGGTGAAAGCGGGTAATCAAGCGCAAGCACGCCAGATTCTCGGAAAAATTACCGCAAGCGGCATCGATTTCCCTGAAATTGGGGCGGCCAGGGAACTCTTGAAGCAGGTGCAATAGTGTTTCGTTTAATAGCTGAGCAGTAGCTATTCGAAAGAACTTAAGGAATCAGTAATCAAGAAGATGATGCCACCGCATGCGGTATCTGTTCTACAATTGCGTAAAGAAACAGGCATATCTGATGTTACGCTGCGCAAATGGAGAAAAGAGTACAGGAACAGGGAGATCGCCGTGCCGGGAGATAACAGTAAAGCAGATGACTGGATAGCAGGGGATAAAACCGGCGGCGCTGTCGGGGTATAGAATCGCTACCGTCAGGAAGGCAGGAAACAGATAAAGCGTACACTTAAAGGCGTATTCTTTTACCAGTATCTGTTCATGGGTATCTATGGCCGTAAAATTGTAGGCTGGGAAGTTTATGAGCATGAATCATCGAAACAAGCTGCTGATGTTTTGCAAAGGTCTCGTTAGTTGTAAAGCATATCCGGGGTAATTGGAAAGTTGTTATGTCTGAATTGTAGAGCTGATGTGCTGCATAGTGGTGTGGAGCATCAATGAATTGAGTGGGAAAGAAATTCGTTGAGACCTTTGCAAAAGTCTCTCGTTTTTTCTTTTCTTCAATCGATGCATTGGTGAGATTTCTTTTGTTCTCTGGTATTAGCTAGAATTTGTTGCAATTGATAACAATTATCATTTATAATGACAGTCATGCTGCTCTTATGCTCTCATTAAGCCCTTATCTGGGCTGTATGACCGCATCAATCAGCGCAGCAGCATGCGTAGCCAGATGATTGGGTTGTGGAAATAGTTAGTAAATCTTTGACGAACTGCCCAGCACATCGCTGTTTTCATCCTTTCTCCTTTGTGGCGGTTATGGTGTGCTGGTTTTTTTTGCCTTGTAGATGTATATACCCCGGGCGTTAACTATTCCGCGCTGATAGCAATATCTGTTAAGCAAACGTCGACCACTCCACGATTCCGGTATACGCCGTCAGTAAAATAACGCAGCCGAATACAATCCGGTACCACGCGAAAATCGTAAAGTCGTGATTGCTGATAAAGCGGATCAGGCCGCGCACGGCGATGAGTGCGCTGAAGAAGGCGGCGACGAAGCCGACGGCGAACATGCCGATATCATCGAATTCCAGGATGGCGCGGTTTTTGTAGACATCGTAAAACGTCGCGGCGAACATGACCGGAATGGCGAGGAAGAAGGAAAATTCGGCGGCGGCTTTGCGCGACAGGCCGAACAATAGACCGCCAATGATGGTCGCGCCGGAGCGGGAGGTGCCCGGAATCAGCGCCAGACATTGCGCACAGCCGACTTTCAGCGCATGCTTCCAGTCCATGTCATCGATCTGCTCGACTTCAATCCGATGATCGCGCCGCTCCGCCCACAAGATCACAATACCGCCGATTACCAGCGCTGTGGCTACGGATAGCGGATTAAACAGATACTGTTTGATAACATCGATAAACAACAGACCCAGTATGGCTGCGGGCATGAATGCGATGAGCAGATTCAATACAAAGCGCTGCGCAGACAGGTCCGAACCGATGCCCATCGCGATATCGGCGATTTTCCTGCGGTATTCCCAGCAGACCGCGAGAATTGCACCTAGCTGGATTGCGATCATGAACACCTTTTCCCGATCGCTGTTGAAGTCGAGCAGATCGCCGACCAGAATCAGGTGGCCGGTTGAGGAAATCGGCAGAAATTCGGTCAATCCCTCGACGATGCCGAGAATCAGCGCTTTGAGTAGCAGAATGAAGTCCATCTCGATGGTTGTTATTATTTCAGTTAGTTGAGGGAAGCACCGATCACGTTACAATTTGCTGTAAATCTCTGCGCCTTTCTCCTTGAATTCGACCGATTTCTGTTCCATGCCCTGTTTAAGCGCTTCGTTTTCGGCGATTCCCTGGCTGGCGGCGTAATCGCGCACATCCTGAGTGATTTTCATCGAACAGAAATGCGGCCCGCACATTGAGCAGAAATGCGCTACTTTGGCACCCTCCTGCGGCAGGGTTTCGTCGTGAAACTGCTGCGCTTTGTCGGGATCGAGACTCAGATTGAACTGGTCTTCCCAGCGGAATTCGAAACGCGCCTTGGACAAGGCGTTATCGCGGATCTGTGCGCCGGGATGGCCTTTGGCGAGATCGGCGGCATGCGCGGCGATTTTGTAGGTGATAATACCGTCCTTGACGTCGTCCTTGTCCGGCAGGCCGAGATGTTCTTTTGGCGTGACGTAGCAGAGCATCGCGGTGCCATACCAGCCGATCATCGCCGCGCCGATGGCCGAGGTGATATGGTCGTAGCCGGGTGCAATGTCGGTTGTCAGCGGCCCAAGTGTATAGAAAGGCGCTTCGTCGCAATGCTCAAGCTGCAGATCCATGTTTTCCTTGATCAGATGCATCGGCACATGGCCGGGGCCTTCGATCATGGTCTGCACGTCGTGCTTCCAGGCAATTTTGGTTAATTCGCCCAGTGTTCGCAGTTCGGCGAACTGCGCTTCGTCGTTGGCGTCATAGATCGAACCCGGACGCAGGCCGTCGCCGAGTGAAAAGCTGACGTCATAGGCTTTCATGATTTCGCAGATTTCTTCAAAGCGGGTATACAGGAAGCTTTCCTGATGATGCGCAAGGCACCATTTCGCCATGATCGAACCGCCGCGCGAGACAATGCCGGTCATGCGTTTTGCGGTCATCGGCACGTATGCGAGGCGTACGCCCGCATGAATGGTGAAATAATCAACGCCCTGTTCCGCCTGCTCGATCAGCGTGTCACGGAATATTTCCCAAGTCAGTTCCTCCGCCTTGCCGTCGACTTTTTCCAGCGCCTGATAGATCGGCACCGTGCCGATTGGTACCGGGCTGTTGCGGATAATCCATTCGCGCGTTTCGTGAATGTTTTTACCGGTGGACAAATCCATCACTGTGTCGCCGCCCCAACGGATCGCCCAGGTCATTTTCTCGACTTCTTCCTGTATGCTCGAACCGAGCGCGGAGTTGCCGATATTGGCGTTGATTTTTACGAGAAAATTACGCCCGATAATCATCGGCTCCGACTCCGGATGGTTGATATTCGCCGGGATGATCGCACGGCCGCGCGCCACCTCATCGCGGACAAATTCCGGCGTGATTTTGCTCGGCAGAACCGCGCCAAAGTGCTGGCCAGGATGCTGTCGCGTCAGCAGATCATGACTTCCGCTATCGAACATTTCATAACGCTGATTTTCGCGAATGGCGATGAATTCCATTTCGGGAGTAACAATGCCCTGACGCGCATAGTGCATTTGTGTTACATTCCTACCCGCTACGGCGCGGCGCGGCTGGCGCTGCAGATTGAACCGCATTTCAGCCAGCTTGGAATCCTGCAACCGCGCGCGACCGTAAGCAGAGCTTAAGCCCTGCATCAGTTCAGTGTCGCCTCGCGCTTCGATCCACTGTTCGCGCAATGCTCGCAGGCCGGAGCGGATATCAATGTGCGCAGCGGGGTCGGTATAGGGACCGGAGGTATCGTATACCCAGATCGGCGGATTTTTTTCCGCACCGTTGCCGGTCATGGTGTCGGTCTGCCTGATTTCGCGCATGGGTACCTGAATGTCGGGCCGTGAGCCCTGCACATAGACTTTACGTGAATTGGGTAAAGGTTTTACAGCGGCTTCATCGACAGTGGCCGTGGCGCTGGAAAAATTTTTTTGATTTAAAACTGTAATGCTCATGAAGATGCTCCTTAAATAGAATGCCATAAAGAGCAGGAGGACGGGCTCCAGCTTCCCTACGGCGGCATTATCCGCGTCAGGTGATAAGGGACTTTCTCACCAAAATTCCAAAAATTCAGGAAATGGACCCCTAGCTGATGCTGTGAAGCTAATGGAAATATGAAATAATTGCAAGTATATTACTTTTTTGACAAGAAAGCCTATGAACATTGAAACGAATCCTGAACAAGCACTTGAGATGGCCCGCTACAAAATGATTGTCCAGCAAATCCGTACCTGGAATGTGATTGATGATGAGGTGCTTGATTTGCTGTATGAAGTCCGCCGCGAGGAATTTGTTCCGCAGACCTACCGCCAGGCTGCTTTTGTTGACATGAAGATACCGTTGGGGCAGGGGCAGGTGTTGCTCGAGCCGAAAATGGAAGCACGCATAGTGCAGGAACTGCGCATCAAGAAAACGGATAAAATCCTTGAAGTCGGCACCGGTTGCGGCTACATGACTGCGCTGCTGGCAAAACGCGGGGCGCATGTCTACAGTGTCGAAATCGTATCTGAATTTAAGAAAATAGCTGAAGCCAATCTGAAAGCGCACAACATCGAGAACGTCACGCTCGAGCAGGGCGATGCCGCGCACGGCTGGCCCGCGCATGCGCCCTATGATGTGATCGCTATTACTGCTTCGACGCCGGTATTACCCGACAATTTCAAGAGTAGTCTGAATGTCGGTGGCCGCTTGTTTGCAATTGTGGGCGAAGATCCTGTGATGGAGGCTGAGCTGATTACCTGCGTCGCACCCGGTGAATTTATCGTAACCAAAATGTTCGAAACCAGCATACCCGCGTTGATCAATGCCGCGCAGGCAGAAAGATTCGTATTCTGAATTTAAATATAGAAATCATTCTTTAACCAGATAACCACACAATGTCAGTTTCATCAAAAGAGCCGTACCAGCAACGATGATTAGAGTCATGCGCGGCGCATTTTTATGGCTCGTTTTTTTTGCGGGGATAGCTTGCAGTAGCCTATCGGGTGCCTCAAATCTGATGGATATCTACCATGAGGCGCTGGAAAAGGATGCGCAATACCAGTCTGCCCGGGCAGCCTATCAAGCTGCGCAGGAAAAGATAGTACAGGGCAGGGCTGGATTTCTGCCTAACATTAATCTGTCATTCACCCGTCAGGTACAGGAAGTCGACACCACATTAGGGCCGGCCGTGACGATTCAGAATCGGGGTCTTGTGCTTTCCGCGACCCAGCCTATCGTACGTTTTGAAAACTTCATCATTTACGCGCAGGCTAAAACGCAAGTGTCCCAGGCTGAGTCGCAATTCGTTATTGCTGCACAGGATTTGATTCTGCGTGTTGCTCAGGCGTATTTTAACGTGCTCGACGCACAAATCGATGTCGAAGTCGCGGCGGCGCAGAAAGAAGCCATACGTAAACAACTGGAACAGGCCAGGCGCAATTTTGAGGTCGGCATCGCAACCATTGTTGATACTAACGAAGCGCAGGCGCGTTTTGATCTGACCTTGTCACAGGAAATCGCCGCGCAGAACGCGCTGGAAATCAGTAAACGCACGCTGCAGGGCATCATCAACCGCTTTCCCGGACAGCTTGCCCGCACCCATGAAGTGACTGCCGACCTGCCTAGTCTGCGTTATGGCAGCATGGATGAGTGGGTAAACGTTGCTGAATTACAAAGCTTTGCGTTGAAGGTTCAGCAGGCGGCTTACGAACTGGCTGTACAGGAAGTTAAAAAAGTTTGGACGCAGCATTACCCGACGGTTGATCTGGTTGCCCAATACAGTGACCAGACCGGTGTAGGTGGGGCGATTACGGGACGTGGGATTGATCTGACTTCCAAATCAATCGGCGTGCAACTGAATCTGCCGATATTTCAGGGCGGCAGTACGCAGTCGCGTGTACGCGAAGCAATCGCCAATCAGGAAAAAGCACGGTATGATCTGGAGGATACCCGCCGCAATACGGTACTGCAGGTGCGCCAGAACTACCTTAACGTCACCAATGGTATTGCCCAGGTAAAAGCACTGACGCAGGCGCTGGTTTCCAGTAAGACGCAACTGGACTCAACCATGCTGGGGCAGGAGGTCGGTGTTCGTACGGAGGTTGACGTACTGAACGCCCAGCAGCAATTTTATTCGGCGCGGCGCGATCTGGCCAAGGCCTATCATAGCTATCTGATGTCCAGGCTGCGCCTGAGCGCCGAAGCGGGCGAACTCGATGAGGAAGTATTGCAGCAGATTAATGCCATGCTGCAAGGCTGATCGGTCAGGATACTTTGGACTGATAAAACGATCTTAGCGTAATGTGGTTTGCACCAGGTCAGTTGACGGTCGGAACGACAACCGGTTGTCCGTAGATGCTCATATATTACCGGCCATATCCTTTGCGGAGTGATAGAATGTCATTGAAGCTGGCTAGGCAGTCGCTGCCTGTTACGTTTCGGCGCAGCAGGGAGAGGAAAGTCCGGACTCCACAGAGCAGGATGTCGGCTAACGGCCGAACGCCGTGAGGCGAGGAACAGGGCCACAGAGACGAGCGTATTAAGTTACGGTGAAACGCGGTAACCTCCATCCGGAGCAAGACCAAATAGGCAGGCGATGATGCGGCTCGCGGAGCCTGCGGGTAGGTTGCTTGAATGTACGGGTAACTGTGCATCTAGATGAATGACTGTCCACGACAGAATCCGGCTTACCGGCCAGCTTCCCTTGCGTTAAGCGGCATTTTCACTCAATCCGCATCATGCCATTCCAAAAATTGTGGACTGCGACAATTTGTCGCATTTTCAAGTGAATATGCAAACTTTTTTATACTGCAAAAAGCTACAAAGAATATTCCCGACTACGAATTAAAGTTTCGTGCCTTCAGGTCGATGGAACAGTTCCATCATCCAAAACAACAAGCATCAGTATTATGAAAATAACAGTGAACTATCAGTCCGGGCATCGACAAACATTTATTGTTCCAAAGAATATGCTGGCCCTGGATTTTCGTAAGCGGGCCGAAGAAGTCGGCGGAAAAATTGATAATATAGAATTTTCATTATCCAAAAACCAGATCGGTTTTTATAACTCGGAAATCAAAGAATCCATACTCTATCCCGAGTAAATCCTCATGTTAATATAGAAGATCCAGGATAACAAATTCTGCGTTATCCTGAAATAATTACCGTTAAAACGGAATATCATCTTCCATATCATCAAATCCGGTATTGCTTCTACCTTGCGATGATTGCGCGGGAACGGATTCATGCCCGTCTCTATCGGATGCATCGAAGCTATCGCTGCCAGAACGACTGCCCAGCATTTTCATATCGGTGGCAATAACTTCAGTCGTATAGCGATCAACGCCATTTTTATCGGTCCATTTGCGGGTTTCCAGTCTGCCTTCAACATAAACGGAACGCCCCTTTTTGAGATATTCACCTGCTATTTCCGCCAGTTTCCGGTAAAAAGTAACGCGATGCCATTCGGTCTTTTCCTGCTTCTCTCCGTTTTTGTCCTTCCAGACTTCGGTCGTTGCCAGCGCGATGTTGGTTACAGCGTCACCATTCGACATGTAACGTGTTTCCGGGTCTCTGCCTAGATTACCGATCAATATGACTTTATTGACTGATGCCATCTGTTTGTTCCTCCTTTTCATCGAGCAGTCGGTTTACGCTTTCTTCGTCAAATCCTTTCATATCCACTTTCAGGTAAGCTACGTTCTCATCCGCAAGTACCAGTGCTTCATGCACCCCCGGCAGGGCGGCAAGCTGCAGGGATAAGTCCCGTGATTGCTGGAAATCCATTTTGTGAACAGGATACGCTTTTGAACGCACAGCCGCGGGTGCTTTCATGGTGCAGGCCAGAACCAACCATATCAGCAGTAATCCGCAGCAGAAAGCAAAAAGTGCGGAATTGCCGTAGTTTTCTATTAAATATCCGCCAATTGCCGCACCGGCAAATGCACCTAGAAACTGAGTGCTGCTGTATACGCCGATCGCAGTGCCTTTGGCGCCGACTGGCGCGGTTTTGGAAATCAACGAAGGCAGGCTGGCTTCCAGCAGATTAAATGCGGTGAAAAAAATTAACAGCGCCAGCGTTATACCGATAATCGACCCGGCAGTCAGTGCCAGGGCAATCTGCCCGCACAATAATAAAGCGATCGCCGTCACAAAAATCTGTTTCAACTTGGCTTTCTTTTCACCATAAATAATAGCCGGAATAATCAGCAGCATGGAAAAAAACAATACCGGCAGATAGATCTGCCAGTGATCATCAGCGGCAACCCCTGCTTCACGCAATGTTTGTGGCACAACTAGCCATAACGCCATGAGCGTGGCGTGCAGTGCAAAAATACCATAATCCAGACGCAATAATTGCTTGTTACGCAGTACGCTGGCAAAGCTTTCAGGAGAAGCCTCGGTGTCGCTGTGAAATCGGCTGATACGTGGGTCAGGGATAAAATGCTTGACGATCAGAATTGCAAATAAAGCCAGTACGCCCGTCATGGCAAAAATGCCGGGTACGCCAATCCATTGATTCAGCGCTGGAGCGACAGCCAGAGATAACGCAAATACCAGTCCGATCGTCATTCCGATCACAGCCATAGCTTTGGTGCGGTGTTCCTCGCGCGTCAAATCGGCAGCTAAAGCCATGACTGCGGCTGAAATGGCGCCGGCGCCCTGAATAATCCGTCCGAAAATCACCCAGTAGATATCTGCTGCGAAAGCAGCGATAAAGCTGCCCACAGCAAACAATATTAATCCCGCATAAATAACCGGTTTGCGTCCGATTCGATCAGACAGCCAGCCCATCGGGATTTGCAGAATAGCTTGAGTCAGTCCGTAGGCGCCGAGAGCGATGCCTATTAATGTGTAATTGTTGCCGCCGGGGAGATGTTCGGCATAAAAGGCAAAAACCGGCAGGATAATGAACAACCCAAACATACGCAGCCCGTAAACACCGGCGAGGCCAACGGTGGCGCGTTTTTCCGCTGAGGTCATTTTTTCAGATGAAATTGAAACAGACATGAATCAGGTTATGTATTTTCTGGAAAGTTGGGTATATTATCAGGTTGACTCGTACATAGATAGCCAATGGAATTGATAAGAATACGCGGTGCGCGCACCCATAACCTGAAAAATATTAATCTTGAACTTCCGCGAAACAAGTTGGTTGTCATAACCGGGCTTTCCGGCTCAGGAAAGTCGTCACTTGCATTTGATACGCTTTACGCCGAAGGGCAGCGCCGTTATGTGGAATCCCTTTCCGCCTATGCCAGGCAATTCTTGCAGTTAATGGAAAAGCCGGATGTCGATTCCATTGAAGGTCTGTCACCGGCAATAGCGATTGAGCAGAAGGCGACTTCACACAATCCCCGTTCAACTGTTGGCACAGTGACAGAAATTCACGATTACCTGCGCCTGCTGTTTGCCCGGGTGGGTGATCCGCAATGCCCAGAACATCACATCACGCTGGCGGCTCAAAGCGTTTCGCAAATGGTTGATCATGTGCTTGCATTGCCGGAAGGGACGCGATTAATGATTCTGTCGCCACTGATTGTTGAACGCAAGGGGGAGCAGGCGGATTTATTTGATGAACTGCGCGCGCAAGGTTTTGTCCGTCTTCGCATCGACGGCGAGGTTTATGATATTGATGCTTTACCCAAACTGGAAAAGAATAAAAAGCATACCGTCGCAGTTGTCATTGACCGGTTGAAAGTATCGCCCGACGCCAAGCAGCGCATGGCCGAATCCTTCGAGGTCGCCCTGCGGCACGCGGATGGTCGTGCGCTGGCCGTTGAAATGGATGATGGACAGGAACATCTCTTTTCAGCAAAATTCAGTTGTCCGGTATGCAGCTATTCGCTTTCCGAACTGGAGCCGCGTTTGTTTTCGTTCAACAATCCGCTCGGTGCCTGCCAGCGGTGCGACGGACTGGGGCAAATCACTTTTTTTGATCCGGCGCGTGTCGTGGCTTTTCCGCATTTATCGCTGGCTTCGGGCGCGGTAAAAAACTGGGACAAAAGAAATCAATTCTATTTCCAGATACTGAGCAGTCTTGCAAAGCATTACGATTTCGACATCGAAACGCCATTCGAGGTACTCAGTGCAGAAATTCAACAGATTATTCTGCACGGATCGGGGCAGGAAAAGATTATGTTTACCTATCTCAACGACAGCGGAAAAAAGAGTCAGCAAAAACATGTTTTTGAAGGCATTATCCCTAATCTGACACGCCGCTACCGCGAAACCGAATCTCAGACTGTGCGTGAAGAGCTCGGGAAGTATCAGAATGCGACGGTTTGTCCGGACTGCCAAGGTACCCGGTTGTGCACAGCAGCCCGGCATGTATTTGTAGGCACCAGAACAATATACGAAATCAGCGCATTACCGCTCAAGCAAGCCAAAGTTTTTTTTGACCAGCTGGTTCTGCTCGGACACAGACAGTCGATCGCGGAACGGATTGTCAAGGAAATCTCCAGCCGGTTGCAGTTTCTGAATAATGTCGGACTGGATTATCTGTCGCTCGATCGCTCTGCTGATACGCTGTCCGGCGGTGAATCGCAGCGCATACGGCTGGCCAGCCAGATCGGTTCCGGATTGACCGGTGTTATGTACGTGCTTGATGAGCCATCCATTGGACTGCATCAGCGTGATAACGACCGTTTACTGAATACTCTCAAACACCTGCGTGATCTGGGCAATAGCGTTATTGTCGTGGAACATGACGAAGAAGCGATACAAATCGCGGATTATGTCGTCGACATGGGACCAGGCGCGGGCGAACATGGTGGCATGGTCGTGGCGCACGGCAAACCGGAAGAGATTTGGGAAGATCCTGATTCTCTGACGGGCGCCTACCTTTCAGGAAGATTATCAATCCGGATACCCGAACAGCGCACTGCGCCAAATCAAGACAGAATGCTGCGCATAACCGGTGCTTCGGGTAATAATCTGAAAAAAATCCAATTGAATTTGCCTGTCGGATTATTTGTCTGCATTACAGGTGTTTCCGGTTCAGGCAAGTCAACATTGATCAACGAGACCCTTCATCGCGCAGCAGCGCAGCATCTTTATGCCAGCAATGCAGAACCGGCCCCATTTGAGCATATTGAAGGTCTGGCGTTTTTCGATAAAGTCATCAACATGGATCAAAGCCCGATTGGGCGCACGCCACGCTCCAATCCAGCCACGTATACCGGTCTTTTTACGCCGATCCGGGAATTGTTCTCCGGTGTGCCGCAGGCGCGCGAGCGGGGATACGCACCCGGGCGTTTTTCATTCAATGTGAAAGGCGGGCGCTGCGAAGCCTGTCAGGGGGATGGCGTCATCAAAGTCGAGATGCATTTTCTTCCCGATATTTACGTGACTTGCGATGTCTGTCATGGCAAGCGTTACAACCGTGAAACACTCGAAATCCAGTACAAAGGCAAAAATATCACCGAGATTCTTCAAATGACCGTGGAAAATGCGGCTGAATTCTTCAGTCCGGTGCCGGTGGTTGCGCGCAAACTGCAAACACTGCTCGATGTCGGGTTGGGCTATATTACACTGGGACAATCAGCGACAACCTTGTCGGGAGGAGAAGCGCAACGCGTCAAGCTCTCACTTGAACTTTCCAAACGCGATACGGGAAGAACCTTGTACATTCTCGATGAGCCCACCACAGGGCTGCATTTTCAGGATATCGATTTGTTACTGAAAGTACTGCACAGGCTTCGTGATCATGGCAATACCGTTGTTGTTATCGAGCACAACCTCGATGTTATAAAAACCGCGGACTGGATTATCGACCTTGGTCCCGAAGGTGGAGACGGCGGTGGCCACATTGTGGTGGAAGGTACGCCAGAAACTGTTGCTGCAAATCTGAACAGTTTTACGGGGAGATATTTAAAGAATGTATTAATAAGATGAATCCGCGCGCCTGGTTGCTGGACAGTTTCCGGGCAGCCGTGAAAGCGGCCGATCCGGTACAGATTGTGCCGGATTCTTTGCCCGATTTGCCTGTGCTGTCCAAGGGGCGTGTTTTGGTCGTCGGTGCAGGCAAGGCGTCTGCGGCTATGGCAGCGGCGGTGGAAAACAGCTGGCACGAATATCATATGCTTGAAGGCATTGTGGTGACACGCTACGGTCACGCAATGCCGACACGGCGTATCAGGATTGTCGAAGCGGGGCACCCGATACCCGATGAAAACGGCATGCAGGCGGCGCAGCAAATTCTGCAACGCGTGATGCAGTTGACGAAGAATGATTTATTGCTTTGCCTGTTCAGCGGCGGCGGTTCCAGTTTGCTGGCGCTGCCATCCGAGGGCGTTGCGTTGAACGATCTTCGGCAGGTGACACGACAGCTTTTGCGTTGTGGCGCCAGTATCCAGGAAATCAATACGGTACGGAAGCATATATCAAAAATACAGGGTGGACGGCTCGCTGCGGCGTGTAAGGCACCGGTACATGCACTGATTATTTCGGATGTTACCGGCGATGATCCTGCGCATATTGCGTCGGGACCATGCGCGCCCGATCCGACTCGTTTTTCGGATGCGCTGGCAGTGCTTGAACACTATTCTGTTGATGCGCCGTCAAGTATTAAGAAGGTACTGAGCGCGGGCGATCAGGATCTGCTGGATGAGACGCCCAAACCGGGATCACCGGTCTTTAAGCATGTCAAAAATCAGATTATTGCCAGCGCGCGCCAGAGCCTGCGCGCAGCAGAACACTTTTTTCAGCAGCGCGGGATGAATGTATTGATTCTGGGTGACACGGTTACCGGTGAAGCGCGTGACGTTGCCAGAACCTATGCTGCTTTGGTTCGGGAAATCCGTTTGTACCCGAATATATTGAAAGCGCCGATTGCACTGCTTTCCGGTGGGGAAACAACGGTTACCCTGCAGGGTAACGGCCGTGGCGGCCGTAATACAGAGTTTTTATTGGCGCTGTTAATCGCATTAAATGGCTTGGACAGAATTTATGCGCTGGCTTGTGATACGGATGGCATCGACGGGTCAGAGCATAATGCGGGCGCACTGATCACACCTGATTCTTTGATGCGCGCCGAACGATCCGGAATGCGCGCGGAATCATTTTTGATCAATAACGATGCGTTCAGCTTTTTCAGCAAGCTGGGCGATCTTGTGATTACCGGGCCGACCTATACCAACGTCAATGATTATCGGGCAATTCTTGTTTTGTAGGAATCTGGTCGGTGCTTCTTATACGCGGATTTCTTTGATCAATCTGAATCGATGCTACACTGTAACCGGCTTGAAACCAGCGATTAATGACATAGTCATAGAACGCCTGATTTCTGACGATCCTGGTGTTGGTCGCGAGCGTTTTGCCGTATTCAGTCAGAATGACATGACCAAGATCAAGCTGATTATTCATCGCGCCAGGAAAGCCAATCTTGATCGGTTCTCCACAGTAAAACAGGCGGGTATGCTTGCCAAGCTTTCTCTTAACAAATCCACCCGGTTCGAAATCGATTAATCCGCAAGCTTCCAGTTGCCGGAGTGTTTCGTGAGTGATGGCCTGCTCTGTGTATATTTTTTCATTCAGATCAAAGATCAGCGGTAACGGCTCGCCTTGAATCCAGATAAACTGGCACAGCGCATCGAATAACCGCCTGCTTTCCGGATCCAACAACTCATCCGCCGGATTGAGGGTCTGGATCTTTTCCTGGAGTCGTTGGGTATTCGTAAACAATCGCAAAAAATTCTTCAACACCTGATTCTATAATCTATTGATTTGATATACCTTATTTTTGACGACCTGCTTCGCTATCATTACTATCGGATTCTGTTGGAATAATTGCGTCTGCTCCTGTTGTGTTTTCCTCATCGGCGTTGTTTTTAGTTCTGCTTTTAGTTGATTTTTTTTCGCGTCTTTTTAATTCACTATTAATTTCAAATAAAAAATTCTGATTGTCCTTGCGTTGTTTCTCGCTTTTATACCAGGCAAGACAGGTAATCGATCCCAGAACAATCAATAAAACATTCAAGAGGTCCACGCCATCAAAAAAAATGAATGCGATACCTGTCGAAACAGCGAATGCGCCGAGGAATGCGGTGAGATGCCACATGGCATTGCTTGATTTTTTCTGACGTGCGCCCAAGTCTTCCAGCTTATCCCGCGTTGAAATCAGTTCTTCGTCTGTCCATTTTTTCATGCTCATGGCGAGTAAATCTCCTTGAATAATTTTTTTATAAAGCGCCTAAGTCAAATAAATAGCGCTGATGACTCTTTATGTTTATCGTACATTCAAAATATGGGTGCCCTTATCTTCTTTCGTTGGCAGAAGGCGGATTAGGAATGATAATAAAACCGAAATTTGAAGTACATCAGATATATTTTAGCAGGTTGGCGGTATTACGCGGATTTGTCATTCAGAAAACCAATTCTGAGGTAAAAGAACAGGCAACAAAAAAGGCACCCTCGGGTGCCTTTTTTGTTCGCTAAAGTAGTGCTTAGAAATTGTGACGCATACCTACTGTATAAACGTTACTATCTCTCATTACGTTGTTCCTGTCGTCAACCATGTTGCGCTGATAACCGCCGAACAGGCTGGTGCGCTGGCTAAGATTGTGAATCGCGCCGACTGTAAAACTGCTGACATCACGTTTATCTGCAAATGTCGTACGGTTCGCTTGAGACATACCACCCTGTGCGATCAGGCGCGTGCTGCCCAGAGCATATTCACCACTGACGAACCACAGATGACCGTCACCATTGACATTCATCGCTGAGTTACATTGTGCACGAGGATCGCCGTTTGAACCAAGTTGCGCTGCGCTGGTACATGAAGCCGCACCATTGACCGTTGCGTCATTGATGTTTTCATACTGGCCTGCGATGCGGAAGTCTCTGAAGTTCCATGATGCGCCACCACGCCAAACTTGCTCGTCATCAGCACCAGGGCCAAAAGCTGCTGTTTGGAAGCTTCGTTGATTGGTGCTTACATTATCTCTTGAGTAACCGCCGAATACGCCAAGATTATGTTCGTTTGCAATGGTTGCTTCATATTTACCGGTTACCTGGAAATCCCATTCACCGTCTTCACCACCAGCGTTATGAGGATTAACGCTGCCACCAAAGACCGGATCGAGTCTGTTTGAATCACCTGGCATCAGCAATGCGGCAAAAGAAAATCCTTCTACTTTTGGTGAGTCGTAACGGACTGCACTGTTGACAAAGCTTTGCGCGCCGGAACCCATGCCGTTTGCTGATGCAGTCATGGTACCGCCGCTACCTGCAGCCTGCAGTGTAGTATAGGCAAACGGATCAATTGTCTGACCGCCGGCAAAATCCTTGAACGGCGATTGAACACGGCCAAATTTAACTTCACCCCATTGATCATTGGCCAAAGCAACCCAACGTTCACGTGCAAAACCTAAGTCACTACTTCCGGTGTTAAAGCCAAACTCGAGATGCGCTTTGGCTTTTAATCCGCCGCCGAGCTGCTCAACCACATGCACGCCCCATCTTGAACGACCGGTATCATCACCAATCAGTGCCTGGCTGGTAAAGCCGCTATAATCAACTGTTGCATATTCTGCCTGTGCGCTACCAAACATGGTGACGCTGGTTCCTTGTGCTGATACAACCATCGGCGTTGCAAGCGCACCGGCTACTGCTAACGAAATAAGTTTCTTCTTCATAGGGAAGTTCTCCTGTAATGTTAAAACGACTGGGGGTCGCCTGTTAACCCATCTATGCTCCGGTGGAATGCACCCCACTGTTTTTTTGACCATCCACTTCGGAAGGTTTGATCAGATTGTGCCCAACACGAAGCATTCCTGCAAGGAAAACAACTCTTTTCATAACAATATTGGTATCCAAATGTTGTTTTTGCGCAACAATATTGTTGTTTTTTCGTCTATAGCCAGCTATATGGTGTTATTTGCTACATATATTGAGCATCCAGTTTTTTGATGCCGGATTCTGGAATGCGAAGCGTGTAAATCTTAATCCGGTTATGCCAGTCAAAGCGGTGAAGTGTTCGTGGCTATCAATCAGTGTGGCGTAAAATACTGATCAGGTGGTCGCCGTATTTATCCAGTTTATGGGCGCCTATGCCGATTATCCGGCCTAATTCTTCCATTGTCCGGGGGGATGCATGCACTAATTCTTTTAGTGTTGCGTCGTGAAAAACCACGTAGGCAGGTACGCCATGTTCGATGGCAGCTTCTGCACGCCATGCGCGCAACTGTTCCCACAAGCGCTGTTCAGCTGGACTGAAAGAAGATTCAACTCCGGGCTCCATTTTTCGGAAAATTTTCTTGTCCACATCTGGTTGTCGTAGAAAAATCTTTTGCTGTCCTTTTAATACCGATCGGCTTGCATCAGTAAGCCATAAAGCACCGTGACCTTCATTATCGGTTGTCAGCAGACCTCGTGCGATCATCTGCCTGAATATGGCGCGCCATGTTTTAACCGGCAGGTCGCTGCCGATGCCGAATGTACTGATTTGATCATGATTCCAGTGCTTGACACGCACTGTACAGTTGCCACGCAAAACATCGATCAGGTATCCAGCGCCGAATTGTTGCCCAGTACGATAAACACAGGATAATGCCTGTTGCACTTCGATAGTGGCGTCCCAGGTGTTCGGCGGATTTAAACAGACATCGCAATTACCGCAAAACTGCGGAGCGGTTGTTTCTCCCAGGTAGTGCAACAAATGCATGCGACGGCAGGTTATCGTTTCGCAATATGCCAGCATGGATTCCAGCTTTCGCGCTGCAATCTGCTTGAACTGCTGGAGCGCATCGGATTCTTCTATCATGCGCCGTTGCTGAATGACATCATTCAAGCCATAGGCCATCCAGGCGTTGGCCTTTAGTCCGTCACGTCCGGCGCGACCGGTTTCCTGGTAATAGGCTTCAATGCTTTTGGGCATATCCAGGTGAGCGACAAATCGGACATCCGGCTTGTCGATACCCATGCCAAAGGCGATGGTGGCTACCATGACGATATTGTCTTCGCGCAAAAACGTTTCCTGGTTCGATGCGCGTTGATGCGGAGTCATTCCTGCGTGATAAGGCAAAGTGTTGATGCCGTGAGAGTTTAACCACGCGGCGATTTCATCCACTTTTTTGCGGGCGAGGCAATAAACGATTCCCGCATCGCCGGAATGCTCAGTCCGGATGAATGTCAATAGCTGTTGCTTGCTGTTGGTTTTGTCAACAATATGATAACGAATATTTGGACGATCAAAACTCGAAACAAAAACCTTTGCTTCGTGCAATACCAGGCGCTCTATAATTTCCTGGCGCGTGACAGGGTCAGCCGTGGCAGTCAAGGCAATACGCGGGACAGTAGGGAAACGCTCATGCAATACCGATAGCTGGCTGTATTCTGGGCGGAAATCATGCCCCCACTGTGATACGCAATGCGCTTCATCGATTGCAAATAACGCTAAGGGTATCTGACGGATCAGATCAAGGAAGCGTCGCGTTAATAATCGCTCCGGCGCGACATAAAGCAAGTCATATTCGCTCGCCAGCAGCTTTTGTTCGACACGCTGTGCTTCTTCATGCGACAAGGCGGAATTGAGAACAGCGGCATGCACGCCGACTTCGTTCAATGCTGCAACTTGATTCTGCATCAGGGAAATCAGCGGTGAAACGATGATAGCCACGCCTTCACGCATCAGCGCCGGTATCTGATAGCAAAGCGACTTGCCGCCTCCTGTCGGCATCAACACCAGGCAATCATTACCGTTCGCGAGATGGGTGATAATGTCAGCCTGCTGGCCGCGAAATGCCGGATAACCAAAAACACCACTGAGGATATTGCGTGCGGTTGATGTGCAATTCGGTGCTTCTTGCGCTGTATTCGGGGCGTTTGTCACAGTCTGTTTATCCGAATACCCAGGGTATCAATGCATAGGACAGGCCTGTTACGACGACAATAGCAACCAGATTTAATTTGAAACCGGCATTTGCCATTTGCGCGATGGTTATCTGTCCAGTGGAATAAACCACTGCATTTGGCGCTGTAGCAACCGGCAGCATGAAAGCGCAGCTGGCTGCCAAAGCGGTTGGCGCAAAAAGCAGCATAGGATCTATGCCGCCTGATGCGGCCAGAACGGCGAGAATGGGAAGCAAGGTTGCGGTAGTTGCGGTATTGCTGGTCAATTCGGTCAGGAAAATAACCAGCGCTACCAGTGCAAACAGCATGAGAATCAAATCAAGATGCGGCAGACCTGAAAGTCCGGCGCCAATCCATGCGCCCAGTCCGGTGTTCTTGATCGCATCGGCGAGACTCAGGCCGCCGCCAAATAATAACAGCACGCCCCAGGGTATTTTGCTGGCAGTATCCCAATCCATGAGCGCAGCCTGTCTTTCCGGTGTTGGTTGCCGGGTTGACTGCTTTTGTCCGGCGGGGATGATAAACATCAGCACGGCGCCGCCTACTGCGATCATCGCGTCGTCGAGCCATAACAAAACCGTAAAGTGCTCCTGAACCGGCACGCGCAGTATCCATGCCGCTGCAATCAGGATAAATATACCAGCGAGACGTTTTTCCGGTTGCGTTAATGGCCCGAGTTTCTCGAGTTCGTCAATAATCACTCTTTTGGAAATGCCGTCGCCCGGAAGATCAAATGAAAACGCCCACCGCGTGAGCACCAGCCAGGCTGAAGCCGTCATAACCACGACAACCGGGATCCCAAAAATCATCCAGTCGACAAAACTGATGTCAATACCATAGTGTTGTTTCATGAAACTGACAACAAACAGATTGGGCGGCGTACCGATGATTGTACCCAAGCCGCCGATGCTGGCTGAATAGGCTATGCCGAGAATCATGCACAGAATGAATTTTCGGCTCTGTTCGCTGGTGTCTCTGACCATCTCCCCCGCCAGAGAGAGTGCGATCGGAATCATCATCAGCGTACTCGCGGTATTGCTTATCCACATCGAGATCAATGCGGTGGCGCCCATAAAGCCGGCAATTAAAGCCGCCGGACTGTTGCCGACGCGAATCAGAATATTTAATGCCAGGCGGCGGTGCAGATTCCATCTGGCCAGACCGGAGGCAATAATGAATCCGCCCAAAAGCAGAAAAATTGCCGGAGCGGCATACGGTGCAGTGCTTTCCTGCACGGACATGATGCCTAAAGCTGGAAACAGCAGAATAGGCAGCAGTGATGTGGCTGGAATCGGTATTACTTCTGTTGCCCACCAGATAGCCAGCAGCAGTGCAACGCCTGCGCTGCGCCATGCGACTTCCGGCATCTCCGATGGCGGGGGTGTCAGAATCGTCACGCTCAGTAAGCTGAGGCCGGCTATCAGGCCAATTTTCTGCGATTTAGAGAAAAACACATCCGTATTTCCATGGGCGGATCAAAAACTCTGTTCTGATAATCAGTGCATATTATCGCAGAACTTTTGCCGCACAATGGCTTTCTGTTCAATCCGGTTTCAGATTATTCATTGATTTGTACTGGTATAATTGCAGTTTTTGATCGTTTTGTTTGTCTGATAACCCTTGTTGCCTGGAGAGTAAAATGTCGGTAGCTGATGTTTTGAAACTGATTCAAGACAAAGAAGTTAAATTTGTGGATTTGCGATTCACCGATACTAACGGTAAAGAGCAGCATGTCACGATTCCATCCCATAGTTTTGATGCCGACAAATTTGAGGATGGTCACCCATTTGATGGCTCTTCAATTGACGGATGGAAGAGCATACAATCATCCGACATGCTGCTGCTACCTGATCCTGAAACCGCCAATCTGGATCCATTTATGGATGATTCCACACTCATCATGACATGCGACGTAGTGGAGCCGGCTGATGGCAAAGGCTACAGCCGTGACCCGCGTTCGCTGGCCAAACGTGCTGAAATCTACCTGCAATCAACCGGTATCGGCGATGTTGCGTATTTCGGCCCCGAGCCCGAATTTTTTATTTTTGATGCGGTTTACTGGCATACCGATATGTCCGGCTGCTCTGTCAAAATAGAATCTGAAGAAGCGGCATGGAGTTCTGTTATCAAATATGACAGCGGCAATATGGGCCACCGCCCGGCTATCAAGGGAGGGTACTTTCCTGTCCCACCTGTCGACTCACTGCAAAATATACGTTCGGCAATGTGTCTGACGCTGGAACAGCTCGGTATCCCGGTAGAAGTCCATCATCATGAAGTGGCAACCGCTGGACAGTGCGAAATCGGAACGCGATTCAACAGTCTGGTAAAACGCGCGGACTGGAATCAGCTGCTCAAATATGTGGTGCACAATGTGGCGCATTCCTATGGCAAAACGGCAACTTTTATGCCCAAGCCAATTGTCGGCGATAATGGTTCAGGCATGCATGTTCATCAATCCATCTGGAAAAACGGGGAGAATCTCTTTTCCGGAAACGGTTACGCCGGTCTGTCTGAAATAGCGCTGTATTATATCGGCGGCATTCTCAAACATGCCAGGGCGCTGAATGCAATCGCCAATCCAGGTACAAACTCCTATAAAAGACTGGTTGCCGGTTATGAAGCGCCGGTAAATCTGGCTTATTCAGCAAGTAACCGCTCTGCTGCCATTCGTATTCCACACACCAGCAGTCCCAAGGGGCGTCGTATCGAGGTGCGTTTTCCCGATCCGTCCGCCAACCCTTATCTGGTCTTTTCGGCGCTGATGATGGCGGGCCTTGACGGCATCCAGAACAAAATCCATCCAGGCGATCCTATGGATAAAAATCTCTATGATCTGCCCCCGGAAGAAGCGGCCAAAGTACCCAATACCTGTGCTTCATTAGATGAAGCACTGAGTTATCTGGACAAGGATCGTGATTTTCTGACGCGGGGGGGCGTATTCAGCAATGATATGATTGATGCTTATATTCATCTCAAAATGGAAGAAGTAACGCTGTTACGCACAACCACTCACCCCGTCGAGTTTGATATGTATTACAGCCTGTAACTGAGATGATATGTATTTGGAGCGTCTCTGATATCAAACATATGCAACGTCACCATTTTTGTCGCCCCCTGCTTTGTTTAAAATTTTGGATTTTTCAGAGTCGCCCTTTTTTATGAGAATTATCGATTGAACTCTGTTTTCTGATCGGTTTTTATAATAAATTGCGTAAAAACACGGGATAAATTCATCCTTTTTCAGCTTTTCCCCAAGGAGATAATTGATAGACTATAAATATTAATTCAACTTAGGTCGCTGTTCTCGACATTTGTGTTCGATGACCATCACGAACTATGAATACACCATTTATATTTATCATTATAGCCTTCCTGGGCATGAGCCTGACATCAGCCGTACACGCGGGGTCGGCGATCTATAAGCATGTGGACGCAGATGGCAGCATCACATTTACCAACCGTCCAATCAAAGGGGCGCAGACAATTCGGTCGACGCCAAACAGCTCCGGATCTCAGACGATAGCTGCAATGAGACCGGCGCATTTTCCAAAAGTCGGCGTGCACGCGCAACAAAAACGTGATGTCCAGCGTCGCCAGATTCTCGAAAATGAGCTTGCCGAGGAAATGAAATTTTTTTCTGAAACCAGAAGATTTATATCTCAGTTGAGCGACGGTCAGGAAACACAACAGCAAAAAGACAGGATGAGACGCCTGCATAACAAATTGCAGCGGCATGAAAGCAATATCGCTTCACTAAAAAAAGAGCTGGAAAGGCTATAACGTTCGTAGGTTAACCCTTTGCTATGAAAATGCTGAACTTTCTATTTATAGTCATCTTGTCCGTTTGCGCGAATCATGCGCTTTCCGGTGTTTATAAGCATATAGACGAGCAAGGTAACGTGACTTATTCAAATGTCCGTTCAACTGCCGCGGAAGAAGTCGATCTGCCTCCTCTTGTTGTAGTGCCTTCGGTTGATGCTGAAGGTATTGATGACAGGATAAGGCAAAGGAGGGAGAACAACATTATTAAAGAGCGGCGAAAAGAAATCGAACAGCGTATTGCTGAAGAGTCAGCGCAACTGGAAATAACCAGGGCCGAATATAAAAGTGGCAAGCCGGATCGCCTGGGGAATGAGCGTAATTATCAGCGTTATCTCGATCGCGTTGAGCGTTTAAAGAACGAAATCAATGGCCGCGAAATGAGTGTTCAAGCTTTGCAGCGCGAGCTGGAGCGATTGCCGGAAATTAAATAGATTCTATTCAGACAATAGCGCAATAACGGGAGCATGATCGGATGGACGATCCTGCTTCCGCGTCGCTTTGTCAATTTGACAGGCGACACAACTCTCCGCCAACGCTTTACTCAACAGAATATGATCAATACGCAGCCCCCGGTTGCGTCTGAATGCCAGCATACGATAATCCCACCAGCTATAGGATTTTTCGGGTTGCTCGAACAAACGAAAGCTGTCAACAAAGCCAATATTCAACAATTCGCCAAACGCGTCACGTTCGGACTGGCTGCATAATACTTTCCCGTTCCAGAGTTCCGGATCGTATACATCCCGGTCATCAGGAGCAATATTGTAGTCGCCCATAACTGCCAGTCTGGGGTATTTTTTTAATTCTTCGCGCAGCCATGCCGTCAAGGCTGGCAACCATCTCATTTTGTAAGCGTATTTTTCGGAACCGACCATTTCACCATTGGGCACATAGACAGAAACGACACGCAGATCTCCATAGGTTGCCGCAATGACTCTTTTTTGTTCGTCTTCAAAATCAGGAATGGCAGTGACTGCTTCCTGACCCTGTAATCTACTGAGTATGGCTACACCGTTATAGGTCTTCTGGCCGGTATGGATCGACTGGTAGCCGGCATCGGTGATTTCATCCAGAGGAAAATTCTCGTCGGATAATTTGGTTTCCTGAAGACAGAGTACATCCGGTTGATGCGCTTGCAGCCATTCGATGACCTGTGGTAACCGTACTTTGAGGGAATTGACGTTCCATGTTGCCAGTTTCATATGTGTTGAGCCAGATAATAAGAATTACGGGGCGTGTTACCTTGGAATAATTTTCTGCAACCACTGATCGATGTCGTCGATTTCCTGGCTGCAGACAGAATGCTCCATCGCGTACTCATGCCATTCTACTGCGTAATGCGCCCGAAGCAGTTTTTCTTTCGACGATGTGGCGAGTGTAATCGGAACAATCGCATCATGCGTGCCATGCGCCATAAAAATGGGCGTTGCAGCATTGGTTGGCTGAGCTTCATGATGCAGGGAAGCGGATAAGGGCAGATAGCACGACAGCGCCATGATACCGCCCAATTTGTTTTGCTGCCGCAATCCTGCCTGAAGCGCCATGGCGCCGCCTTGTGAAAACCCGGCCAGAACGATATGCGTTGATGCAATGCCTCTTTGCAGCTCATTGTTAATCAGTGCATCAATCGCCTTTTGCGAAGCCCGGATGCCGGTTTCATCTTCGGATGCGCCGATATTTGCGCCATAAATATCGTACCAGGCGCGCATGACATAGCCTCCGTTTATCGTTACCGGTCTTTCGGGAGCATGTGGAAAAATAAAACGGATCGGCTTTTTTGAGGACACCGTCAATTCATTGATGATCGGCACGAAATCATTTCCATCGGCACCCAAGCCATGCATCCATAAGATGGTATGCGCAGGTTTGGAGCCGGTTTCGATTTCAACAGCGGATAACAGTTCAGATTCTGACATAAATAGGCATCATGGAACATTGACTTAAGTAAACGATAGGATAAAATTCGCCATTCATAAGCAAGAGGCAGATTGATTCAATTTTTCCATTTATCCTGAAATAAATTTCAACAGAGAAGAGGCCATGAAACGCAGAGATTTTATCAAAATTATAGGGGCGGGCGCACTTTTAAATCCCATAACATCAATTCCTTTATTCGCCGATAGTCGGAGACTGGATTTTGAAAAATGGAACAGCTTCCGGCTGACTTATCAGGTCGATTTGCCGGAAAACGGAAAGCACGCGCGCCTCTGGCTGCCGTTGCCCAATTCCCTGTCTCCAGCTTATCAGTATACGCAGGGCAATAATTGGTCAGGAACTGCGAAGACAGCCAAATTTGATACCTGTGGCAAAGAAAAATTTCCTGTTTTTACAGCGGAATGGCAAGGTAACGGACCGCGTCGTGTAACAATCCACAGCATTATCAAAACCTCGAATCATTCAATTAATCTTGATTATTATCGACCGGACAATGCATCTTTCCCTTCACATCTCAGACCATATCTTGAATCTACGAGCTTAATTCCTATCGATAGTCTGGTTAAGGATGTGGCGCATTCGATTACTTATGACAAAGGGGATTCGCCACTGGAAAAAGCGCACACCATTTACGACTGGCTCGTCGATCATTTCCGTTATGATGAAACGATACGTGGTCGAGGTAAGGGGGATGTAAGAGCCATGCTGGAAAATAACCAGTTAAGCGGGAAGTGCGTGGACGTGCATTCGCTTTTCGTTGGATTGGCGCGCGCGCTTGGAATTCCTGCGCGGATACAATATGGCATACGCATGACGGAGTCCGAATTGCATCCGAGTTTAGGCAAACCAACGGATGTCAGCACTGCTCAGCACAGTCGGGCGGAATTTTATCTGAATAATTATGGCTGGATTCCGGTTAACCCCGCCGATGTGTGCCAAGTCGCCAAACTTGAAAACCTGGACCTGAATGATCCGCAGATTAAACGTTTGCGGGAAGATTTTTTTGGTGCGTGGGAAATGAACTGGATTACATTCAATCATGAGCAGGATATTCCGTTGCCGAATAGTCGTGCCGGGAAATTGCCTTTCTTCCTGTTCCCGCACGCGGAGATTGATAATCAGCCATTGGATGGCATGGAACCGGAGAATTTCGGTTATAAAATTATTGCAGCCGAACTGGTTGGGACGGGCGCTAAATTCTAAATTGGCGCTTATTTCGGCATAAAAAATCTGCGAGCGCTTTGCGCGTTAGCTTCTTAATGCCATTGCTTGCATCGGGAATCATAGGGTAGGGAATAAAATCCTTACCCATGCCGCAGAAAACAAATGCCGTCAAGTGCAATGATGATTTAAAGGCGCATTAATCTGGCGGAAACACTATTTAAAAATAGTTGACACGGGACTGTATAACAGGTTGTAATATACGGTTTTATTGATCAAATATAGAGAGAGAAAGTATGAAGCGTACATATCAGCCATCCGTTGTCAAAAGAAAAAGAACTCACGGTTTTCGCGTCCGCATGAAAACACGCGGCGGCAGAGCTGTCATTCGGGCGCGTCGGGCCAAAGGACGCAAAAAATTGAGTGTGTAACACAAAATCAGCAATCAGACAGACTGAGTAACAGCATTAGCCATGTAAAAATATATTCCTTGTCGAGAAATCGTCGGCTGCCTAATGCGGAGGCCTTTACAGCGGTTTTTCGCTTTCAGCATCAGGCAAGCAGGTTGCATTTGCAAATATATGCTAAACCCAATGAATTATCCTACTCCAGAGTAGGATTGATTGTTTCAAAAAGAGTTGAGCGCCGGGCAGTTAAGCGCAACAAAATTAAGCGATTGTTACGGGAGACATTTCGTACATTCCAGAAACAAAGCGGCGTTGCGGGTATGGATTGGGTAATGCGTTTGAAGCGTCCGGTCTCTCGGATCGAAACAGCGCGGTTTGTTGCTGAAATCAAGTTATTGATGTACGAATTACAACAATGTCACGACTAGTCATCGCTCTGATAAAACTTTATCAATACTGCATCAGCCCTATGATGCCGCCTTCATGCCGTTTTACTCCAACCTGCTCCCAGTATGCGTGCGAGGCGTTAACCAGGCACGGTTTTTTTCGCGGCATGCGGTTGAGTATCTGGCGCATTTTACGCTGCAATCCATGGTGTAAAGGCGGGTACGAGCCTGTTCCCTGAGCACCGGATAATCTCAATGCCAGGGTTAAACCGTGCAGATGAATGATCTTATAATGATCCATAACTTGATCGGTAACGATCAAAGACTGATTGACATACAAACAACACGCTGCAATGACTCATGCAATGCACGAGCAGGCGTCATCATAAAATTAATCTGACTAGATAAAATGGAAACAAGAAAACTTATACTTATCATTATCTTGTCAACTTCCCTGTTGCTTTTGTGGGAGTCATGGCAGAAAGAGACACAGCCTCCGGTTACTCAGGCGACTCCCGGAGCAGTGGCTGAAGGGAGTAATCAGCGGCACGATCCATTGCCTGTTCCCGGAGATGAGCTGGCCAGTGCAAGCGGATTGAGCAACGTCGACGGTATTGAAGGTGTCACGCCGGGTATAACGCCTAATTTATTTGAAAGTGGTGAAAAAATTCAAGTCACTACGGATTTTATTGTTGCCGAAATCGATACCGCGGGCGGTGATATCAGAAAACTGGGTTTACTGATGCACCCGGCCCGGGAAGATAAAACCAAGCCGTATGAATTATTACTGGATCAGGCAGCACGCTTCCAGGTTTCACAATCCGGGTTGATCGGCGATGGTCTGCCGAGTCATAAAACACGATATACCGTTGATTCGAACATCTATACATACGAACTGAAACCCGGTGAAGACCGTATCAGCGTTCGATTGCTGGCACCCGAAGAAAATGGTCTGCAAATTGCAAAAATCTATACCTTTCATCGTGGAACATATGTCATCGATGTAGAGTTCGAAATTGTCAACAACGGCCAGAACACAATCCTGCCCTTTGCATACTTCCAGATGATGCGCGATTCCAAAGAGCCGGCAGGACAGGGTTTTCTGGTGCATTCCTACACCGGTCCCGCGCTTTATACGGAAGAGGAAAAATTTCTCAAGGTCAAGTTTTCCGACCTGGATAAAAACAAAGCCACCTACCCGGCAAATGCTGATAATGGCTGGGTTGCGATGCTTGAGCACTATTTTCTGACAGCCTGGCTGCCCGAACAGGGAAAGCCGCGGGAATACTATGTCAAGCAGTTGGCATATAACCAATATACAGCCGGGGTTATAGCGCCGGTGGGCGCAATCGAACCGGGACAATCGGGCAATATCGTCATGCCTTTTTATGCCGGTCCTCAGGAGCAGGATAAGCTGGCTGAATTGTCACCTGGGCTTGATCTGACTGTGGATTACGGCTGGCTGACGATACTGGCGAAACCGTTGTTCTGGCTATTGTCTTTTTATCACTCGTATGTCGATAACTGGGGGGTGGCAATTATTCTGCTGACCTTAACGGTGAAGCTGATATTCTTTCCGCTCTCCGCCGCCGGTTACCGTTCAATGGCGAAGTTGCGCGTCGTGACGCCGCAGTTACAGCGTATCCGCGAGCAATATGCCAGTGATCGTCAGCGCATGCACCAGGCGATGATGGAATTTTACAAGAAAGAGAAGATCAATCCACTGGGCGGCTGTTTGCCGATTCTTGTTCAGATTCCGGTATTTATCGCGTTATTCTGGACGTTGCTTGCTGCTGTGGAGTTGCGTTATGCACCGTTAGCGCTATGGATTACCGACATGTCGGTGCCAGATCCTTATTATGTGCTGCCGTTGATCATGGGCGTGTCGATGTGGGTGCAATCCAAGCTAAGCCCCAAACCGACAGATCCAATCCAGGCGCGGATCATGCAGATCATGCCGGTCGCGTTCAGTATATTTTTCTTCTTCTTCCCGTCAGGCTTGGTGCTCTATTCGCTGTGCAACAATATTCTGTCAATCGCGCAGCAATGGCAGATTACACGCATGCTCGAAAAAAAGGCGCAGATTGAGGAAGAGAAAAGAAGTACAGTAAAGGCGAGCCGCCCTAAAGGAAAGGCAGCGACATCCGGAGAAAATGAAGAACCTGACGGGCAGACAGCGCACACGGGCGAATCCGATACCAGAGACAGTCAGGAAATTGAAGATGCAGAAATCGTCGAGACCAGGGAAGAAAAACCCGCGTCTGCACCCAGGCAGCAGCAAAAACCGGCTGCAAAAGCACCCGCAAGAAGCAGAACCAAAGCCAGAAAAGATAAAAGAAAGTAATTTTGATTTCTGCCTCAGCCTGGCTGCTCACATGCAGTCGGGCTGATTTTGTGCTTTAGGTGCAGCGATGAGTCGGGATCGATAATAAGCCGATAGATTACAAGTTTTGCTGATAAAGCCTGATATCATTGCTGCAATTGCAACACCACCCGGTCGTGGCGGTGTTGGCATAGTCCGTATTTCAGGTAAAAACCTCATTTCGCTTGCCCAAACCATACTGGGCGGTCTTCCTGAGCCGCGCAAGGCACAGTTAAGCCGGTTTCTCGATACCGAAGGACAAATCATTGACCAGGGAATCGCACTTTATTTTCCTGCGCCACACTCCTATACCGGTGAAGATGTGCTGGAATTACAGGGGCACGGCGGTCCTGCCATCATGAACCTGCTGCTCAGCCAGTGCCTTGCATGTGGTGCGCGCCTGGCGGAACCGGGCGAATTCACATTGCGCGCCTATCTCAATAACAAGATCGATCTGGTGCAGGCCGAAAGCGTATCCAATCTCATTCAGGCCAGCACAAGCGAAGCGGCGCGCTGCGCAGTACGTTCTTTGCAAGGCCATTTTTCAAATGCGATAAATGAATTGGTGCAATCGCTGACCACGTTGCGCATGCTCATCGAAGCGACGCTTGACTTTCCGGAAGAGGAAATCGAAGGGCTTTATAACACGGAAATCCGCGCAAGACTCGACGCCATCAACGAACAGCTTGCACGTGTCATGTCATCGGCAGTTCACGGCAACCTGCTGCAGGAAGGTATTAAAGCAGTATTGGTTGGCGAACCGAATGTGGGAAAATCCAGTCTGCTCAATCAACTGGCTGAAGATGACGTCGCCATAGTCACCGAAATCCCCGGTACCACACGGGACAGTATCCAGAGAACCATCACCATCGCGGGCGTACCGATACACGTGACCGATACTGCAGGATTGAGAGAAACCACGGATATTGTTGAGCAGAAAGGCATCGAACGCACGCAGGCCGCGGTCAGGAACGCGGATATTCTGATACATCTGATTGATGGCAGTAACCCCGTAGCCGGTGACACCAGTAAAGCCATCCTGACGGCGTTTGCCATCGACAAGCCGCATATCACAGTGATCAACAAAATTGACCTGCTCAATGCGCAGCCCAAGATGGAGGCCAGCAATCATCATATTGAAATTTATCTCTCAGCCCGAACCGGCGCAGGGATAGAGATGCTGCGCGAACAGATCTTAAAGATAGCTGGCTGGCAAACGAATCAGACCGAAGAAGGACTCTTCATGGCCCGGCAGCGCCACCTGGAATCGCTGCACACCGCGCAGCAACACATCAACGCAGCATGGGCATACAGCGAAAACGAATCCAGCTGGGAATTGCTTGCCGAAGAATTGAGAATTGCGCAGGAAGCGCTGTCAGCCATCACCGGACGCTTCACAGCCGATGACTTGCTGGGAAAAATATTTTCAGAATTTTGTATCGGGAAATAATAACGAGTTCAGCAGATTGCTGAATGCCGGGGGATCGCGAGTATAAGGAGGAAAGAAATTTTATTTCCACCAGTCCATAAACTTCAGCCATCTTGTTGTAATGGGAGGAATACTTATTCCTCTCTTCTGTGTCTCAATGTCACCGTCAGGTTTTTGAACTTTAGCGGTCGAATTCAATTCCTCAATAATAACTTCCTTGTTTGTAACAAGGCCATTAAACTCCGTCGATAGTAAAGATTTTAATACCTCAGACTTCAACAGAAGACGATCCCAGCAGGCTTCCTTCTTGCACCACTCCGAAATATTTGAAATCCCAGTCGCTGGACTCATGATGCTGTCAAATGCGACTTTGGAGGTTATTTCAATGGCGTCCTGCATCACCTCGGTAATGTCCTGCGTTTCCCAGACCTTCATGAAGTCGAATGATTTGTCCATTTCAGTACATAGCCTGGAAAGCAGAGCTAAAGTATAAGCCACAATATTTGCTCTGTAGCCACCGTTGAACCAGGGCTGCGTGGATACGATGCCTTCAGTTCTCCTGAACAGAATCGCTCTTGCGATAGCTCGTTTGTAATAGCGTTCGTTGAAATGATCGGGATTCTTTGTCCACTCCTGGCCAATCCTTTTAGCATACTGTGCAAAGTTCTTCTGCGCTCCAAGATTTACATAGGCTGGTTTGTCGTCCCATACATTTTCAAATTTTGCCAGGTCGGTCTTGGTGAACATCTGGGATGGCGGAAATTCGGCCAGAAACTTCTTTTTTTCAGTTTTTGATGCTTTCGCTTGAGCATCGGAATACTGCCCCCTGGTACGTTCGTAAAACCATTTGCTTTCGCGCAGTGCTCCTTGCTGAGGTGGCGCCCAGATGCGTCGAGAAAATTCTTCCATCCGTATATGAAACGGGTGGTTAGAGAAAAAATCCGCTGTATTAATTTTGTTTTGCGTATTAGCATATTCAGAAATTCTTGGAATGACTTCTTCACTTTTTTCACTATCCACTACGGAAAGCTTCATCTGCACAAATATTTTTTCGAGAGAGGCTTTGTCCTTCCTGCGGGTATGAAACAGCGATGCCGTGGTCTGCCCACCGTTTACTATCTGAAGATCTTTTATTTCCCTGATATAAATGCCATCCGCCCTGGGTTCGGTAATCACCTCACGGGCTGTCGCTGTAATCCCATTGTTGTAGGCAAAAAACATTTCCGGATCAGTGAGAATAGTAGAGCGTATTCCCTTATTAACCTTGCCTCGAGCCTGCAGAAAGCAGCGGACATTCTGTTCCAGCAGCCTGTCGCCATATTGGCCATATAGATCGCCTAGAATCGTTGCAGGCATGACCATCAGGTAGGATTCATAGTCAGCTGATTTGATGTGTGCGGGCAGGCATGGTATGCCCTGTCCGAACATGGACTCAAAATCAATGACCACCTCCTCTTTGGCGCCACGGGAAGTTTTGATACGGTGGAGGCGTGCGATGTCCCAGATGTTGTAAGTAAAAGTCCACTCCTGGTAAAGCTTGTTCTCGATAGCCTGCACCTTTTCACTGAGCAGGCGTTCCGAAAGCAGGTAGAAATTCACCTTGGCGAAAGTATTTGCCTGGCTGGATATATCTCTCGCCAGGCCATATCCGAGAGAGGTTTCTTCAAGCTCGCTGTAGAGTCCTTTTAAAGAGCAGGCGGTGAAAAAATTCTCGATGCGTTTAAACAGAGCATCCACATCACTGCGCGTCAGAGATTCAAGTGTCTCTCTATTGGCAAAATCCACGATAAAGAGGTCAATTGAAATTCCGTCATCATTAAGCCAATATCCGTCCACCCGCATGCCACGCGGGGCTTTGTAATGGCATGGTTCAAAGCCCTCAATGGCGCCGGATTCCTCCAGCTCCCTTGTCATGCTGAGGGCGAATTCCGTTTCCAGAAAATCCCCCCTGGCCTCCGCGCCTGAAAGCAAAACCTGCCTGAAATCGTGGAAGAATTCTTCTATATCCATGCTCATTCTTGATTTCCCGGAATAAATGAATCGCAGATATATTCAGCAATGCTGCTGAAAGCGATGCAGTAGGGAACATCGCTTATTCCGTGCGCCAACGATTCCGGTGTAATACGCGGGAACCCGTCTCTGACTTGGTAGGTTCGTGTCCGAACAACGGAAAAGCAGGGAAAATCGTAGTCTGGAATGTCAATATAACCGGTCTCCGCAAGCTTCTCCTCAAACGTGGAGACAAGATCGCTGTTTGATATTTTCTCCTTCAGCCGAATTATGAAATTATTCAGAGACAAACGTCCGCCAGCGTTCCAATTGAGCATAGATTAAAAAAATATGCCGAAACCACTTTGACAGAATTTATCTGTTACCGATTGAGGTAGAATTCAAACACCGTGCAACATTCTTCAAACAGGGAGTACGATAGACTGAGCCATCTGATCACGTCGAGTGAAATAAGCAATTCGTGGTCTGGATGCGCCACATAACAATGGTAAATATTGGAGATGTCTCTAGTTTTTTCTTTCAGGGGAATTGAGTTTTCGTGAATATGAATCCAATGCTTTCATACGTCCCAACAAATTATGTTGCCTCAAATATTCCTGGTGAGCTTCGAATGCTTGATGTCCTGCGAGATCGTCTTAGAGACTCGCGAGAGATCGCGATTTCAGTTTCGTTCCTGCGTTATAGTGGACTTGGTCTGATAGTTGATGATCTAAAAACTTTTGTGGAGCGAGGTGGACGAGCTCGGATACTCACTTCGACTTATCTGGGCATCACGCAACCTGAGGCGTTGCAACAATTGTCTAAAATTGTCGGTGTTGAGTGTCGTGTACATGTAGCCAGTTTTGCAAATCTATCACCGACAAAAGGTAACACTGGTTTCCATACAAAACTGTTTATATTTAAGAATGGACGCAGAGAATGTTGGGTAGGTTCCTCAAATATGACGAAGGGAGGGCTTGTCTCAAATATTGAGGCAAATCTTTGCCATGTTGAAGATATCGCTATTAGTGCCATTGAAAACGTTTTTGACGTTTTGTGGAATCGTTTGGATGTTGTACCACTAACCGCAAAGTTCACCAACGCTTATGCTTTGGCACTTTCTGAACGCGTAACAACTCCAACTCAACCGATGACACCACGTTTCGAAATTCCAGAAGAAAACGATTTGAGTAATATCACTGCGGCAATTCCTGGAATGACATCAGACGCAGTTGTTGCCACGCTATCTGATGTAACGCCTGTAAGAATTGATGTCTATCCGACAACAAACGCAACCACCGAACCTAAAGTAGAGACTTTGTGCATAGGGCGCGATGTCCCGCGACCCAATGAGGCACAAGTTGAAGCACTGAGCAAACTCCGTGAACTTCGAATATCAGGGGAAGTACGTGCTGCTGTTGTCGCAGCACCTGGTATTGGCAAAACATTTCTTGCGGCATTTGATGCTCAACAATATGGTGCTAAGTCACTACTGTTTCTTTCCCATCGGCTTGAACACCTGTCGCAAGCTCACCGCACATTTGTGCGCGTGTTTGGCAGTAGCCGTACTTATGGCAGCATATATGGTGGCGTAGATCAATCGCATGCTGATTTCGTCTTAGCCACCGTACAATCAGCATCCTCAAACGAAACGTTGCTTAAGCGAACTTTCGATTATGTAATTATCGATGAGTTCCACCACGCGGAAGCACCCTCTTATCAACGCATTTTGGAAACAATTTCTGCATCTTTTTTGCTCGGTCTTACAGCAACACCAGAACGGCAGGATGGTCATGATGTCCTTCGGCTCTGTGACTATAATGTCGCTTATGAAATCCGTTTGGTTCAGGCAATAAATCGAGGATGGTTGGTTCCGTTTCATTATTTTGGCGTCAACGATGCGATGGTAGATTACAGCTCAATCCCGTGGCGGTCAGGCAGATTTGAAATTAACGCGCTCGAAAATGCGCTGATGCTTGAAGAGCGAGTTGATGAAATTCTAAGGCATGCAGAAGAGAAGGGCTATGACGGTCTTCGCCGTGCAACAATTGGCTTTTGTGCAGGCGTAAGACATGCAAAATTTATGGCTGATTCTTTTTGTCGGCGCGGCTTTGTTGCCTTCGCAATCACTGGTGAGAATAGTCTTGATTATCGTGAAGAAATTTACAAACGATTTGAAAACCCTGCCGATCCGTTGGAGTGGCTTTTTGTTGCTGATGTACTCAATGAAGGCGTTGATATTCCGGCCATCAATTCGATCATTTTTCTTAGACCTACAGAATCAGCAACAATATTTATCCAACAACTTGGACGTGGATTGAGACAAAGTGATGATTGCGAAGTCCTAACCGTTCTAGACTTTGTTGGACATCACCGGACAGCATGGTTGGCCATTGAGGCATTGAATGACAGAGATGCAGGTATAACGGCCTCATCCCTCAAGGAACTTGATTTTACTCCACCAAAAAATTGCGAAGTCATTCTAGACCAGCGGACGCTTGAGATTCTTGACAAGATACGTCGCCACACACAGTCCAAAAAGGAGCTGTGTCTCGATGCTTATGCTGTATTGCTGTCCGAGTCACCTCGTCCGTACCCACTTGATCTCTGGGGGCGTGCCGATTGCCCTGATATTGGTATATTTCGCACCACTTTTGGCTCATGGATTGGGTTGCGGCGTGCAGCAAAAGATTCTGAGCCTTGGGAAGATGCTTTAAGTGAGAACCAAATTGCGTATAAGTTTCTTTCTGCGCTGGAACGTGATTGGCAGCAAGGCCGTGTTTATTCTTATGCTTTAGTTTGGGGGTTATGTGCATACCCAGAACTTGAACCATTGAAGGCTTATGATCATTTTTTTGAGCGATTTCCGCGCTGGAAAATTGAATATAAACCTCTCGCTGAAACAAAAGCCTGGCAGACGTTAGAAAAGAAGCTCAGTAATCTTCTTGATGGAAAACGTCTTGATCAGAAAATATGGTCTCAAATACCTGCCGACCGTATCCTTATGGAAGTCGAAGGACGTGTTCGACTTATTCTGGAAAAAGATTTCAAACTACGGCATGGTGGGATATTGCGACTCCCAAGCGATCTGGTTGTACACCGCCGCTACGACAGGCCGGAAATAATCAACCATTTTGGGGAACAATACGATCCTGCTCGCCATAATTTTGGAGTCATTACGTTCAAAAAGAATGTTGTCATAATTACAAAACTCGATACAAGTAACGCTATGCAGGCCTACCAATATTCAAATAGCTTCATTGATGAACAGACTTTTGCCTGGCAAAGCCAGAATCAACAACGCCAAGACAATCCCGCAGGAAGATTAATACTTGATCACAAAACGAATGGAAATGTTCTACATCTTTTTGTGCAATCAAAATCGCAAGAGAAGAGCTACTATTGCGGAATAGTGGATGTTTCGGATGTTGAGGGTAATGCTCCCATGAACGTCAAATTTAGACTGCATCATCCATTGTCTTCGATGATTTGCACTGATCTTCTTGGTTAATGAGGTCGCTTCTGGTAGTTATCCAGCAACGGAGATATGGTTATTAGGACTTCAGCATGTTGTGTAAACGGGATTTTGTTAATGCTGCGGCATCTGCGTCTCTAAATGGATAGTAAAGCGGTTAAGCGCAGCTTTTCGATACCAGTCCGGAAATATTCTGGGGCGACCGGTATAGATCATGGATTCCGCCCCTGTCGTCAACTCGCGTTGATATATATCCACCAGAGCTTCATCAATTTTTTCGACTGTTTGCAATAGACCATTGCTTCGCCCCTTGTGATACCAGGCCGCTGAGGTTATCGAGCCAAGAATTTCACGCCAGCGTTCAAGTGTGTCAGATTCTTTGGACAGGGTGCTGCGTATCCTTGGAAGATCAGCAATTGCCTGTGCAACCGAGATCGCTTCCGTTTCCTGAAGCGTTTCAGGTGTGATATGAAAATCCGCTCGAATTCCTAAAATAAGCACGCGGTGCCGCGCCTGCGGAATGCCATATTTTTCTGCTTTCACCAGAAAATCTTCCGGTTCACATTTCTCGGGAGACTTGGCATCTGCCAGAGAAAACAGCCTGTAGCCGAGACCGGTATTTCGGCCATTGACTGCCATATCCGGTTTCCGCAGATCGTTCAATATACGCCCGATGATTTTTTGACCGGAGTGCTGTGCGGATAGCATTCCCTTCACATTTTCCATTACGAACACCGGCGGACGGTGATCCGCGATGATGCGCAGATATTCCCGGTAAAGGAAATGGCGTTCGTCATTCTCAAAATCAGGATGAGTGCTCCGCATGCGCGCGCGACCGACAAGTGAATATGCCTGACAGGGTGGCCCGCCGACCAGCACCCATTTTTTACTGCCATTCAATCTTTGACTGATAAGGTTATTTACCTCATGCTGGGGAGCATTGCCAAGTTCAATGCATTGCGCCTCTGCAGCAGCTGCCTTGGCTTGCAGAGGATAAGAACTGAATAACTCCGTCCTGTTGATCTCTCCCTTGGCATAAGACCAGTATTTCTGCGGAATTTTACCGGGATCGAACTGACGATAAAAGCTTCGCAGCATCAATGTACTGTGCGCGACCGGATCTTTCTCAATCGAAAGGGCAAGTCTGAATAATGTCTTTTCCGCATCATGGCGCAAGGCAGCAAAGCCCTCTCCAAGCCCTCCCGGCCCCGCGAAAATGTCAATTACTTTATAGGGTTCTTTACCGGCCATTGTTGCTTTCGCATAAATAGACAGATAATTCTGGCGACACCGGATGCAAATATCGTATGGGTGTTGTGAATCCTATCCTGTTTGTGCGGATTATCGTATCTGGATGACAACTTCTAACCCTAAAATTGACACTGGGGGCAGATTCGCAAATAAAGAATATCAACGCAGAGATTTTATGGTTGTATTTTAATTCACAATCCTGTTTTTTGTTTACTTGGGTGCTTCCTTCTTGGGCTTCTTGGTTTCCTTGTTTTTTCGTTGCTGTCCTTTGGCCATGATCGTTCTCCTCGTGTAATTCAACTGTATTATAATGAAAAAAAGCAGTTTACCGTTTGAATGGATATTTGTTCGACAGACCGGCCTCAATAAACTTATCCATAACGCATAATCCTGCTCAGTGGGTGAGCTCGCTGCAAGTGAATTGTACAGTTTGTTGGTACATTGCAGTATTGTAATTTTTGAAATGAAATACCACAAAGTTTCATTTGGCGGTCGATGGGTATGGCTTTCCAGATTGCCTGACGTGCAAGCGATTTTTGCGGACAAAAAGGGCTATGACTGAGAATGTATATCGGAACAGATGACGAAGAAGGGGGTTCAGGTCGAGCTACCGGCATTTGGTGGAAGAATGCTTTTGCCCGGCTAAAGCAATATAGGGGGCGCAGGTCCGATCAGCTTTGCGTAATCGGGCTTCTGTGTTGATGAGAAGTCATAATGCCGGATTCGCTGTTGATTGTCGTGCATCTGCTGTTACAAATCATTTTCTGTCCGAACTGATCAGGAATTTCTGCAACAGGGAATTGATCAAGCAGTTTAATAACATATATAAGGTATAGTCTTCATGTCAGGAAGCAATGCCATGCCTCGCATTTTGCTTTGTGTCGCTTGTGTTTTCACGCTTGCCGGTTGTTTATCACCGATTACCCTTAATCGCGCGGTTATCGCTTATGACGAGGCGGTCAGCAAGGCTGAATCGGAGCAGTTATTGATTAATATTGCGCGCGCTCAGCATCACCAGTCGATTCATTTTACGCGGGTTCCCAATATCGCGGCCACTTTTGATTTTCGTATCAATGCAGGCGGTACACCCGCACTAACCGGTGGGTCGGGTGGCTTGCTGATGCCATTATTTGGTGGAAGCATAGCCGATAATCCGACTTTCACCATTGTTCCGATTGAGGGCGAGGAATTTACCAAGCGGCTGCTCACGCCATTTCATCAAAGCAAGCTCACGTTGTTGCTGCGTCAGCATTTCGATGTCGATCTGTTGCTGCGTATGATGGCGCAGGAAGTGCACTTGCAGCACGGCCGCGTACAAAACAGAACAGATGAAGCCCGGAATAATCCGGAACGTCATTTCCACTCCAGGCGTGGCAAGCAGCACCACAGTGACCAGCAGGTGAGTTACGGCGGACAGCAGCAGCGCGACGAAGGGCGGCATGATTCGTCCGAACGTATTATTCAGTTGACTGATGAACAGGAATATCGTGTACGCCAGCGCAGCGAGCGGCACCGCAAACAAATTGCTTATCGCAATAATCCGTCGGATCGGGCGGAATATGAGATGTTCCGCCGCGTCGTGCTGCATCTTTCAGCCATTCAGGATCAGCGGAAGCTTTATGCTGAGCCGCTGACGTTCGAGCGCAGCTGGAGGATTCCCGCCGGTTCAATATCGGCGGAAGGATTTCAGGCGCTGGAGAAGGAATTTACCGTTCACTACAATCCGGAAGACAATACCTATACATTGAGCAAGCAAATACTGGGACCGGTGCTTATCACCAATTACGATCCCGATATTATATGCTGTGAGGAAAGAGCGGAGCTGTTCGATCTGACAAGCTCGTGGATTGAACATGATGTGGCTTTTGACATTCATCCTGATTATGCTGGCGGCGAATGGCCTATCCGTGGATCTTTCCGGCTCAGAAGCTTTCACTCGATATTAAATTTTCTCGGCCACTCTCTGGGAGAAGAGGCGGAATATCATGTCGAGAAAGATCCACGCACGCCGCCTATCAAGCGCGACGAAAATCCTGTAATGACACTGGATCTTGTGGTATCGGAAGCGCCGCTGCAGAACGCGGGCTTGACTGTTCGTTCGCATGGCAAGTATTACGCCGTCAACACCGAAGGCCATCTGAGTCACTGGAATTTGAATGCTTTTCAATTACTGAACATTCTGTTTCGAATGACTGTGACTGATGCGCCGCTTTTTAGCCCGCCGGGCATTACTATTGCAAAATAGTCAATGTGACCATCTTTAAACCCCGAATTACTGACAGTAATGCAGCGCGACAACCTGCTGAAATGAATTTGTCTCTATCCCGCTGCCTTGGGAGAAGTCTGTCGCTTCATGATCTGTTGAGTGCTCTGTGGAACATGCCGGATAAGCGCGGCGCAAATATATTACACGTCAGTGGCGCGATGAAGTGAATCAGGCGAAAATTCCCGGTTTGCAGATATCGAGTTACAGTTGATTAACGGTTCTCTCGAGAGCGCCGATGACAAGGCTCAATTCGCCAGACGCCGCGTCAGATCGCATCGAAACATCAGTGAATTTATCGGCATGATTATTTCTTGTGCAGTAAGCTTCAGTTTGCCTGCTCACCGGTATTTTACCTGGCGCTGGAAAAATCGAGACCTTTGCAAAGCCCTGTTTTTTAAAATTTTGAAACAATAAAAACAATAAAAACAATGGGTTATAAATCGCAAGTAGGACTTTTGCAAAAGTCTCAAATCATGCCACTATGACTTAAAGGGAGTTCAGGTATTAATATACTGCAATATGATCTTTAACAGCCAGATTCCATAGGTGGCTATAGACATGCACCCGACGTGTTGACTGCCCATGTGAATCGAGCAGTGGCCCATCGATATGCGTCCAGCCAAGTATGCCTTCGCGCAAATTATAGGCATCCAGCCCTTTTTCGCGTAATGTCCTGGCATAGTGTCCGCTGCGATAACCTATCGTGCAGTAAACAATGATTTTTTTGTGTTGATGATCAGCAAGATGGTGTTCGAAGGAGTCGCCGTCAACAGCGCCGGGAATAACCGAAACCTGGCGTTCCTGTGGTGTTCGCACATCGACAAGAATAAAGTTCTTCGCAGTGTCGGGTGCGGATGAGTCAATCAATGCGTTTAGTGTTGCACCAGAAGCCTCGGGGATGTCACCAAATTCCTGTTTTACTAATGTGTAAGCCGTGTTGATGAAAAGCTTTGGTGAAAAATAGCAGGCTGCTGCAAATCCGAGTGCAACAACCAGACTGATTCCGGCAAAAAATTTCAGCAGATACATGAGTAAAAGAACAGCAATCGGTATAACTTCAGATTGCTAACATTGCTCTGTTCGAACTGATAACCGGGAGGAATTTGGTTTACAGAATTGTCGAAACGGAATATTGCCATCCGCATATCGGATCAGTCAGTATATGGCGCGTGCAGAAGGTGGGGCTGGTTGTTAGTGATGCGTAAATAAAATGGGTCTATATCGAATGTAAGCGAGTATAGACCCATGATGTAGATAGCGTATCAGCAGTAATTATTTGTTGGCAGCTTGTGCGTCAGCTACGATTTTGTTAGCAACAGAGCATTTGACCACAACGATTTTGCCATCTTTGACTTTGGTCATGCTTTTGACGGAATCATTCGGTTCTTTGTCTCTGCAGTTCATCCAGTTCAAAACATTCTCAGCGCTGATAGGGGTCAACGACGATTCCAAGTTTCCACTTGCCATTGTTGCTGTTGAGCCGAAAACAAACATTGCAGCAACTGCGGCGATCACAAATTTTTTCATTTTAAACTCCTCTCCTCAATTTGATTTTTAATATCGTACAATCTATTCTAAAACCTACTCGGCGATATTCACATAACAAAGTATATAGCAAGTTCATCTTTTTGTGCGGTTTGTTGTTTTGATTCTATTGGCCGCAAACTGCCTGTGTTTACACTCGATCCGGGCGCATTTACGTTTGTAGTGCTTTATCAAAACATTACAAAAAATTTGTCAAAATGAATTGCTTACATATGCATCGCTAATATTAGCATTCCAAGGTAATACAGTCTAGGGCGTCTGCCCGATAAAAGACAGCACAATGTAATGGTTGATGATGTGTTTTTGCTGTTGCCAGGAACTTTTCAATTTTTCAGTGGTAGACAGTGCTTTTATGAAACAGGATAATCCGTAGTTCCAATTAACAAGCGCAACTTGCCTTAAAACATCTGTAATCCGTTTGCGGAATTTGGTCACAGGTGCGTTGCGTTATCCATATGGATGAAGGATGCAATGATTAATAGATGTACTGCGGTTTTAATGCTATTTTTTTTTAGCGGCCTGTCGTTTGCTGATGACAGTGCTGTTCTCAAAGCTGTTGAAAGCAGTGCACGCGCCTGGCTAGCCTTGACGGATAAAGAACATTATGCCGATAGCTGGAAGACGGCCTCCTCGTATTTTCAGCATAAAAAATCAGAGGTTGACTGGATCAAGACTGCCGCAACGATACGAAAACCATTGGGTGCCATGGAGAGCCGATATATCGCGACCGCCGGATATTCCAAAGAGCCATCCGGCTTCCCTGAGGGGGAATACGTTGTGGTTCAGTTTTATGCAACGTTCCAAAACAGGACGCTGGCGCTGGAAACAGTTACCTTGTCCAAGGAAAAGGACAGCGAATGGCGTGTCGCGGATTACGCGGTCAAGTGACGGCAGCTTAAGCAGCTTTAGTAGTCTCAACCTTGTCAGGATTTTACGCAAAGCCATGATCTGGAAACCCAATGTCACAGTAGCGGCAGTCGTTGAGCAGGAGGGTCGTTTTTTGCTCGTTGAGGAACAGATTGTGCCGGAGAGTCCAACTGTTTTTAATCAACCTGCCGGCCATCTGGAACCGGGTGAATCATTAATCCAGGCGGCCATCCGGGAGACCCTCGAAGAAACCGGCTATACATTTGTTCCCGAGTGGCTGGTCGGTATTTATCACTGGCATTCCGTCGACAATGATACAACTTACCTGCGGTTCGCATTTTCGGGGCATGTGACCGATTTTGATCCTGATTATATGCGGGAGACCGCAATTATCAGCGCTGACTGGTATGCCACGCCGATGATTGAAACGCTGGTTATGCGCCATCGCAGTCCGCTGGTCAAACAATGTATTCAGGACTTTATTGCCGGAAAGCGTTTTCCTCTGGAAATTCTCACTCACTATAATTAGCCTGGCATGCAGAAAAAACATGTAGTTGTCGGTATGTCGGGCGGGGTTGATTCGTCAGTGGCGGCGTATCTGCTCAAGCAGCAGGGCTATGACGTTACCGGATTGTTCATGAAAAACTGGGAAGACGATGATACCGATGAATATTGTTCGTCACGGCAGGATTTTCTGGATGCTGTTTCGGTAGCTGATATTCTGGATATGCCGATCGAAGCGGTCAATTTCTCTGCAGAATACAAAGATCGTGTTTTTTCCAGCTTTTTGCGGGAATACCAGGCCGGACGCACACCCAACCCGGATGTACTGTGCAACGCTGAAATCAAGTTCAAAGCATTTCTGGACCATGCCTGCATGCTTGGTGCGGATTACATTGCAACCGGACATTATGCGCAGGTGCGCGAATTTAAAGGCATGTTTCAATTGCTCAAAGGCGAGGATGGCAACAAGGATCAAAGCTATTTTCTTTATCGTCTGAATCAGCAGCAATTATCGAATACACTGTTTCCGATCGGACATCTTTATAAACGCGATGTACGGAAAATCGCCGACGACTTGAAATTACCGAATGCCGCAAAAAAAGACAGCACAGGAATATGCTTTATCGGTGAGCGGCCTTTCCGGGAATTCCTGAGCCGTTATCTGCCGCATGAGCCCGGTGAGATACAGACACCTGAAGGCAAGGTGGTCGGTAGGCATCTCGGTCTGATGTATTACACTATCGGGCAGCGGCAGGGGCTCGGCATAGGCGGTACGCGCGACGGCAGCGATGAACCCTGGTTTGTCTGCGACAAAAAAATGATCGATAACGTGCTGGTTGTGGTGCAAGGTCATGATCATCCCAGTCTGTTACAGCCATCGTTGAGCGCTGGCGACCTGACCTGGATCAGTGGTGAAAGACCGCATTGTAACTGGGTTTACGCGGCTAAAACCCGTTACCGGCAAAAGGATGCCCCTTGTACGATCGCAAGTTATGATCATGACCAGTGTCAGGTCGATTTTGCGCAGGATCAGTGGGCGGTTACGCCCGGACAGTCGGTAGTGATTTACGAGAGCACTGTGTGTCTTGGGGGAGGGGTTATCGTTGCGTGAATTGCGCGAAACCTCAGGAATAGTGGCATCAGCCGCCTGTGATTATGTCACTGACTGAAAATCGCTGGCTGGTAGTGGCCGGCGCATTGATTGTCCAGATGTGCCTGGGCGCAATCTACAGCTGGAGTGTGTTTGTTAATCCGCTCAGGGAAGTTTTCTTTTATACAACCACGCAGACGCAAATCATTTTTTCATTGTCGCTGGCAACTTTTGCGCTGACCATGATTTATGCCGGTAGATTGCAGGACAGAATCGGGCCGCGCATCGTGGCAACGCTGGGCGGTCTTGTTCTGGGCACAGGCTATCTGCTTGCAGCTTTAACCGAGGGTGGTTTTCTGCTGATCGCATTGACGGTGGGTGTTATTGGCGGAGCGGGCATCGGTCTTGCCTACGTTTGCCCTATCGCCGCTTGCGTGAAATGGTTTCCGGACAAGCGCGGCCTGGTTACCGGTGTTGCAGTTGCCGGTTTTGGAGGTGGGGCGTGGCTGTTTGCAAAAATCGCATCCGGATTGATCGACACCTACGGCATTTTGACTGCTTTTCAATATCTTGGCAGCATCTTCATGATTGCGGTCGTAACGGGTGCGCAGTTACTCAGAAATCCTCCGGCAGAATGGAAGCCTGCGGGATGGCGATCATCCGGTGTTTCTGTCAAAGCTGTGTCTGCCGGGGATTTCGAATGGCGGGATATGATCCGGCGTCAGCAATTCTGGATTCTCTGGATAATGTTTCTGTCCGGCGCCACTGCCGGATTGTTGGTGATCGGCATATTGAAACCTTACGGATTGCACAGTGGACTTGATGCGGTAGCCGCTGCAAATGCGGTGGGCATACTGGCTTTATTCAATGGCGCCGGACGGATTATCTGGGGTATGGTGTCCGACAGGATAGGCAGGAAAAATGCGATGGTCTTGATGTTTCTGTTGCAGGGTTTGATGATGTTTACGCTGATCGAGATGGGTTCAACAGAATTCACGCTGTCCCTCGCGGCGGCGTGGATCGGATTCAACTTCGGCGGCAATCTCGCACTGTTTCCGGCGACGACGGCGGATTTTTTTGGCACCTGCAACGTCGGTATGAACTATGCGCTCCTGTTTACTGCATATGGTGTCGCCGGCATTATGGGGCCAATACTTGCCGGCAGCGTCTTCGACATGACGGGCAGCTATACTTGGGCTTTTATTCCATCCGGAGCAGCCTGTCTTGTCGCGGCAGGATTGGCTTTGAGGCTCAAGCCGCCGCATCGCGCCGGGCCGGTGACAGGATGTTGACCGGTTACCGGGATCAATCCGGATCTGCATCAATTTCATTTTTCCACAATTAAAGCGTATGGGTATGAAAAAAACGGCGGCTATCTTTCACGGACTTGGCGGTTCGGAAAACAGTTTCTGGATTCCCTGGCTGAAGGCTGCGCTTGAAACTGAAGGTTTTGATGTCTGGACACCATCCTTGCCGACTTGTAATGGATTCGATGACCTGGATGCCTGGATTCAGGAAGTTACCGCAATAGCGCCGCATCGCGATTATGATGTGATAGTGGGACATTCGGCAGGCGGTACACTGATTCTGCGACTGCTGTCCAGAAATGATTTTTCCGCCCGACATGCGATTGCCGTGGCGAGCTTTGTCAAACCGTTAACAGACCGCCAGGCAAATGATTTGAATTTTCCTGCCGGTTTTGATGTTGAAACAATCAGAAGCAACTGCCATGCCTTGACTTATATTCATTCGGATAACGATCCCTGGGCGTGCGGACAGGAACAGGGGGAATTCATGCGCCGCAGTCTTGGCGGCACGTTGATCGTCATGACAGGACAGGGACATTTCGGATCGGACACCATGAAGCAACCCTATAAAACATTTCCGTTGTTATTGGCGCACTGTCTGCTCGAAGTATAGAGCATCTCTAAAAATCCAGACTTTGTCACAACACTGTGTTACTCGCAAAAGATGTTTCCTTACATATCAATCATATGCCGCGTCAACATTTGTTGCTCACGCCTCGTTTTGTTTAAAACTTTGAATTTTTAGAGACGCCCTATAGGTCGTCCAGCGGTTATTCGTCAGGTAATGACCGGTCCGGGAAGAGTACTTCGGTAAACCCGAATGTACGGAAGTCTCTAATGCGCATCGGGTAAAGAATGCCCTGCAAATGATCGCATTCATGTTGCACGACGCGGGCGTGAAAGCCGCTTACTTCACGGTCAATAGCGTTACCCCATTGGTCATGACCCTGATAACGCAGGCGGGTATGGCGCGGAACCTTGCCGCGCAGCCCCGGCACACTCAGACAGCCTTCCCAGTCTTCCGCCATTTCATCCGATAGCAGCGTGAGCTGCGGGTTGATCAGAACGGTGAAAGGTACTTCGTCTGCATCCGGGTAGCGCTGATTTTTTTTAAAGCCGAATATAACCACCTGGAGGCTGATGCCGATCTGCGGCGCGGCAAGACCCGCGCCGTCGAGCGCTGTCATGGTATTCTGCATATCCTGAATCAGTGCATGAAGCTCGGGCGTATTGAACTGTTTGACTGTTTGCGCGACTTCCAGAAGCAGTGGTTCGCCCATTTTTAATACCGGTCTAATCGTCATAGCAGTTCACCAGGTGTTCCAGCGTGTTTCTGACACGCACCATCGCTTCATCGAGAATGGCAACAATTGTTTTTAATGAAATTCCGTCAATATTCGTACCGCGACCGGCCGCGTAATTGGCGACAACGGCCAGCGTTGCGTAACGCAATCCCTGTTCCCGCGCCAGCGCGGCTTCCGGCATGCCGGTCATGCCAACCATATCAGCGCCGTCACGTTCAAGGCGATTGATCTCGGCCGCGGTTTCCAGTCTTGGGCCCTGTGTAGCGGCATAGACACCACCATCGATAATCGCTTCACCGGCACGGCGGGCTGCTTTCAGAATCAGTGCGCGTGTTCCGGAATTATACGGACAGGTGAAGTCGATATGGGTTACCGGCTCGTCTCTGTTTTCAAAAAACGTGAAGTCGCGGCCATAGGTGTAATCGATGATTTGATCCGGTATGGCAAGGCTGCCAGGTCTGAGATCGTCGCGAATACCGCCGACGGCGGCAACGGCGATAATATGTGCGGGTCTCAGGGTTTTCAATGCCCAGATATTTGCACGGTAATTGACCAGGTGCGGCGGGATAGTGTGGCCGTGACCATGGCGAGCCAGAAAAACAATCTCATGACTGTTGATTTTTCCGAATGTGAAAGGCCCCGAAGGTTCGCCATAGGGTGTGCGTATGATTTGGCGATGCGATATTTCAAGGCAGCTCAGCTGCGCCATGCCGCTGCCGCCGATTATTGCGAGCATAAATGATTATTCCAGTGACAGTGTCGTGGGGAGTGCATAAATGGCCGGTAAATTGCGCCAGACGCCGTGTATATCCATGCCGAAACCGAAAACGTACCGGTTCGGTAAGTTTAATCCGATAAAATCCGCCTGAAAAGTTTTTGCTCTGCCGAGATCCTTGTCGACGAGCACGGCGCTGTAGAACGCGCGGGCGCCGCATTCGAGCACTTTTCTGCGAATTCCGGCCAGTGTGATGCCTTCATCGAGAATGTCATCAATGACGAGTACGACGCGATCCTGGAGAAGCTCGTTCCGGGGAAATAATGCCCAGTCCATTTCGCCGCCATGGGTTTGATTATGGTAACGTGATACCTGGATGCAATCAAAATTGAGAGGAAAGATCAGTTTGGGCAGTAAATGTCCGGCGAATATCATGCCGCCCTTCATTACGCATAAGACCATGGGATATTGCCCGGCCAGTTTTTCCGTGATTTCATCGGCCAGATTTCCGATCGTTTTGTCGATGACTTCCGCCGGGTAAATCAAATCGGCGGTTTGCAGAATGTGTTCGGCTTGTTTTCTGGTTAACATGGATCAGATCGTTTGAAGAAGATTTTTGAGTCCGTTTTCATCCAATATGGTAATGCCTAAATTGACGGCTTTCTCATATTTGCTGCCGGGGTCGCTTCCGGCAATGAGGTAATCGGTCTTTTTGGAAACGCTGCCGGTCACTTTTCCGCCCAGTTTTTCAATCTGTGCCTTGGCGTCTTCGCGCGTCATGTTCGGCAGTGCTCCGGTCAGAACGAATGTTTTGCCGCTGATGGCGCTGATATTCGCCGGTTCGGATGCCGTTCCGGTGCTTTCTTCCCAACTTACGCCGCTCGCTCGTAACCGTTCAATGACTTCGTGGTTGTGTTTTTCGGCAAAAAAGTCAACGATGCTTTGTGCGACGATTGGCCCGATGTCGCGCACCTGACGTAAATTTTCCATATCGGCATCCATCAAACGATCCAGGTTGCCGAAATGGCGCGCAAGATCTTTGGCCGTTGCTTCGCCAACGTTGCGGATGCCCAGCGCATAGATGAATCGCGCCAGCGTGGTTTGTTTGCTTTTCTCAATAGCCGCGAGTATGTTGTCGGCGGACTTTTCCGCCATGCGCTCAAGATTCGCCAGTGCCGCTATGCCTAGCGTATACAGGTCTGCGGGTGTTCTCACGATGGCATGGTCGACCAGTTGGTTGGCCAGTTTCTCGCCCAGCCCTTCGATATCCATGGCGCGGCGTGAGGCAAAGTGTAATAAGGCCTGTTTACGTTGCGCGGGGCAGAACAATCCGCCAGTGCAGCGGGCAACGGTTTCGCCTTCCGGACGCACTGCTCTGGCGCCGCAAACCGGACAATGATCCGGCATGACAAAGAGCCGGGTTTCTGCCGGGCGCTGCGCATAAACCACGGATACGATTTCAGGAATGACATCGCCGGCCCGGCGGATGATCACTGTATCACCGATGCGGATATCTTTGCGGATGATTTCATCGGCGTTGTGTAACGTTGCATTGGTGACGGTTACGCCGCCGACAAAGACAGGTTCAAGCCGTGCGACAGGCGTCAGTGCGCCCGTGCGTCCAACCTGGACATCAATATCAAGTAACCGTGTCATGACCTCCTGTGCGGGGAATTTATGGGCCAGGGCGAAGCGTGGCGCGCGCGAGACGAATCCCAGTTTTTCCTGCTGCGCCAGTGCGTTGACTTTGTAGACCACGCCATCAATATCGTAAGGCAGATTTTCGCGTTGTGCCGCAATGTTATTGTAATAGGCGATTAAACCGGCGAAGCCCTGTACTACCGCACATTCGCGTGCAATCGGAAAATGCAGTCCGGCGAGATAGGCCATAACCGCGCTGTGCGTATCCTGGGGCGCCATCGCGTCGCGATTCGGCGCAATGCCATAGGCAAAAAACATCAGTCGTCGCGTTGCTGTAACCGCTGCGTCGAGCTGCCGCAAAGAACCGGCGGCGGCATTGCGCGGGTTGGCAAACGGCTTTTCGCCTTTTTGCAGTTGTTCTGTATTAAGCTGGATGAAATCCGCTTTCAGCATCAGCACCTCGCCGCGCACTTCCAGAAAGCCGGGTGCTTTTTCCGCAGGCAAAGCCAGTGGAATTGCTCTGATTGTGCGCAGATTGTGCGTGATATCTTCCCCGGTATAGCCATCGCCGCGCGTGGCGCCGGTTGTAAAAATGCCGTTTTCGTAGCGGAGTGTAACGGCGAGACCGTCAAATTTCGGCTCTACCGCATATTCAATCGGACTTGCAGCAAGCCCTGCAAGCCCTGCAAGCCCTTCGTTGACCCGGCGGTCGAATGCCTTTACTTCGTCTTCGTCAAAGGCATTGTTCAATGACAGCATCGGTGTATTGTGATGAACCTGCGCAAAAGCTTTGACGGGTACGGCGCCAATGCGTTGCGTCGGGGATTCGGGCGTAACCAGATGCGGATATTTTTTTTCAATCTGTTGCAGCGCGCGAAATAACCGGTCAAACTCGGCATCCGTTACAGATGGATCATTCAGGACGTAATACTGGTAATTGTATAGCTCAATCTGTTGTCGCAGCGTCTTCAGTTGCTGTTGAACGGATTCTGATTCAGCGCTCATTGATTCACGTTTGATTTTATTTTTGGGAATGCCAGGGTTGTTATAGCGATCACACTGCAAAAGGCATCAATAGTTTCTCCCTCTGGGGGGGGCGGGATAAAAACTGAATTTTCAGGTGCGATGTGTAACCTTTCATGATTGCCGCTATTGTAAAATACAAATCGGCAGATGTTGATTAAAAGACGAGCCTGCTTTATTTACTTTGCCGAATTATTAGAATGGATTTTATACTCTGTCTGCCCGTGCTTTATTGTATTCACCACTTAAAGACTTGCGCGCGCCGCGTTGCATAGTCGCCAACTGATCTGGTAACGCTGATATGTCCGACAACAAACTGAAAATTCGCATACACCTCCAGCAGCCTAACATATCCGGGGAAAATGATCGGGACGATCAGGATGTACTTGAAGAAAAATCATTTCCTCAACATTTGAATGTGCTGGAAGAGCCGCCATTTGACTGGCGCAAAATAACGATTGCGCTGACTGCTTTTGCCGTGCTTGCCGGTGTGGCGGGTTATCTGTTCTTCGGTAATAACAAAGCAACTGATGCAGACAGTTTTGATGACAGCTATTCCGAGACTGATGATGCTATTGATTACGCAGCGAGATTCAACACTTTTGACGGTCATCAATCTTCGCTGCCACTGCTGGAAGAACAACCGGAATCACCAGAAAACACACAGGAAACAATAAATCAGGCGGATAACAATGATTCAACGGGTAATGGGCGGCAGCAGGATGTCGAAGTGGAAAATAAAATACCCGAGCCTCGGATGAAGCCATTAAGGCTGGACAGCGGGAAAACGCTGATTCCGCCAAAACCGGTGATTAAGCCGGCGGACGCCGAAACTGACAGTGAACCGGTATCCAGACAGTTGCGGAATAAGCTTGATGTGGCAGGTATTCCAGCCGCAGCAGAAGCGGCAGAACCGGTTATGGATCATTCCGCGGTCATTCGCGCTCAGTTGACGCACCAGATCCGGCAACGGGAACCGGTTGGTGAAGCCTATCGCGTGCTGCTTGGGGATAACGACAGCAGCAGTATCTATTTCTTTATCGAATTGTCCGGTTTTGAAGGCCAGCAGTTGATTGTTGACTGGTACTTTGAAAATCGACTGGTCACAGAAACAAAGTTGCATGTTGGCGCCCGAAAATGGCGTACTAATGCAAAAAAACTGCTGCGCAAGCGCGATGCGGGCGACTGGCGCGTCATACTGCGTGATCAGGCAGGCCGTTTGCTGGCGGAAAGAAAGTTTGTGGTTGAAGTCTGATTATGCCGCATCGAGACTTGCAAAAAGATATAGTCTTTCCTGCAGAGCGCATTCATGAGATTTTGTAGCAGTTGCAGTGCGCATGTAGAGCTTCGCATTCCGGAAGGTGATAACCTGCCGCGGTATGTCTGCACGGTATGTCACGAAATTCATTATCAGAATCCCAAGCTGGTGGTGGGTTGTATACCGGAATGGGAAGACAGAATATTGTTATGCCGCCGTGCGATTGAGCCGAAAATCGGCTGGTGGACATTGCCGGCGGGCTTTATGGAAAACAATGAAACGCTGGCGCAGGCAGCCGCGCGGGAGACGCTGGAGGAAGCTAACGCCCGTGTTGAAATCGGCGATCTTTACGCCATTTACAGTTTGCCGCATATCAGTCAGGTTTATGTGCTGTTTCGTGCAAAATTGCTGGATCTTGATTTTAAGCCGGGCATCGAAAGCAGCGAAGTCCGATTGGTGTCTGAAGCGGATGTGCCTTGGGACGAGATGGCTTTCCGGGTGATTCATGATCCGTTAAAGCGCTATTTTGTCGAGCGGAACGCGGGAAAACTGGTGTTCCATACCGGCATTATTGATCGTCCACGCAAATCCGGTTAGGATGCTGAATATAATTGAACGAAACAGCGGAGCATAGGTGAATGATGCAAGCGTTCCAGAGGTACCGATGCTGGGTTCATTTTATCGCGGCAATGCGCCTTTCAGTGGGGTCTTGAGCAGATTCTGAGAACATTGTGTAATCCGCCGCAAAAGTTTAATACCGGTAATACTTAAAACGCCGGTTTAAGAAATTTGATCGGCAAGCTATAATAACCATTTTTAGTTTAATTTCATGAAACGCTTACTTCCGATAGTGATCTGTCTGATTGCTTTATTCTCGATGCAGGTCTCAGCGCAGCAACAGCCTGACATATCGATTGCAGCCAAAGCGTATATGTTGTCGGATTACCAATCCGGACAGGTGCTTGCCAGTAAAAATGCACATGACCGGGTAGAGCCGGCGTCACTGACTAAATTGATGACGGCTTATATTGTCTTTTCGGCGGTCAAGCAAAACCGTATACGACTTGATCAGGTTGTGCCGGTTTCCAACCGTGCCTGGCGCATGATCGGTTCCCGTATGTTTATTGAACCGAATAAGGAAGTAACGGTCGACGAGCTGATTCGCGGCATGATTGTGCAGTCCGGTAATGATGCGTGTATTGCATTGGCAGAAGCTGTCGCGGGTTCGGAAGAGTTTTTCGTCCAGATGATGAATCAGGAAGCGCAGCGTCTCGGTATGCAAAACACGCATTTTATGAACACAACGGGGCTGCCCCATTCCGATCACTATACTTCGGTGCATGATTTGACGCTTCTCGCCGCAGCTATCATCCGCGATTTTTCCGAGTTTTATCCGCTCTATTCGCTCAAGGAATACACTTATAACAATATTACGCAGCCCAATCGTAACCGCCTGCTGTGGCTGGATCCGAATGTTGACGGCATGAAGACAGGATGGACAAAAGCGGCGGGTTACTGTCTGATTACCTCGGCCAAACGTGATAAAAGACGATTAATATCAGTGATCATGGGAACCAAGTCAGCCGGTGAGCGCAGCAAGGAGAGTCAGCGGCTGCTGAATTATGGATTCCAGTTTTACGATACCGTGCATCTCTACAAGAAAGGCGAAGTGCTGACTTCCATTGAATTATGGAAAGGCTCTCAGGATGTGTTTAAGGCGGGCTTTGATGCGGATGTTTATTTCTCGATTCCCAAAGGACAGGCGGATAATCTGAAAGCGACCATGGAGTATAAGCAGCCTTTGATTGCGCCTGTAAGCACAGGTCAGGAAGTCGGGTCGGTCAAATTTACGCTGAATGGACAGCTCGTCGAAATCTATCCACTGGTAGCATTGGAGGACGTGAATGAAGGCAATTTCCTGGAGCGCGCCTGGGATGGTTTGAAGTTGCTGTTCAACTAAACCGGCCTTCTTCATTTAAACTAAAAGGCGTCACATGATATATCTGAATGGTCAGTTCATGCCAATCGACAAAGCTTGTATTTCGGTGCTGGACAGGGGATTCATTTTCGGCGACGGTGTATATGAGGTGATTCCCGTTTATTCACGCAAGCCTTTCAGGCTGGCGGCGCATCTGGATCGTCTGCAGCACAGTCTGAACGGTATCCGGCTGAAGAATCCATACAAGAATAATGAGTGGCGGCAATTACTGACTCAAATCATTGAAAAAAATGAAGGTGAGGATCAATCCGTTTATCTGCATATCACGCGCGGTGTGGCCAAACGGGATCATGCATTTCCTGATGTGCCGCCGACAGTATTTATCATGAGCAATCCGCTGGTGCCGCCAGCGCCGGAGCTGCTCGAAAACGGCGTGACGGCCATTACCGCCGGTGATAACCGTTGGGTGCGCTGTGACATCAAAGCCATATCCCTGCTGCCGAATGTCCTGCTGCGCCAGCTTGCGGTGGATGAGCGGGCTGCTGAAACGATTCTGATTCGGGACGGATATTTGACTGAAGGTTCGGCGAGTAATATTTTTGTCGTAAAAAATCAGGTATTGCTCACGCCACCCAAGAGTCACCTGATGCTGCCCGGTATTACGTATGACGTGACGCTGGAGCTGGCTGCCGAACATGATATTGTCCATGAGGTGCGGGAAGTTTCAGAAGATGAATTGTGCACTGCGGAAGAAATTATGCTGACTTCTTCAACCCGGGAAATCATGGCGATTACCCATTTGAACGGTAAGGCAGTCGGAGCCGGAAAGCCTGGGCCGAAATTCAGGCAGCTGCATCAACTCTACCAGCAGTATAAAGCGACGCATATGCGGGGTTGTTCTTCTGATGCGTCAAATCCGGAAAATTGAGTGCATGACAGAAGAATCCTTAATTGAATATCCGTGTGATTTTCCGATTAAAATCATGGGAAAAGCCGAGCAGGATTTTACCCGGACAACCCTGTCGATTGTCAAACGGCACGCGCCTGATTTTGATGAAACCACGATTGAGATGCGCTCAAGCAGGGGGGGTAACTATCTCAGCATCACATGTACGGTCCGCGCAACATCGCGCGCTCAACTGGATGCGTTATACCGGGCATTGACGGATCATCCGATGATATCTATCGTGCTTTGACGGCGGCATGAATCAGGCCGTAAAACCGGAACCGCCATGTGTTGAGTATCCATGGTTTGTCGTTAAATCCATGGGATTGGTCGATTATGAATCAGTCTGGCAGGCTATGAAAGCGTTTACTGCTGGGCGTACACCACTGACTGGCGACGAAATATGGTTATTGCAGCACGCGCCAGTCTATACGCAAGGCATCGCAGGAAAGCCGGAGCATTTGCTGGCTGAAAGCGTGATCCCGGTAATTAAAACAGACCGGGGTGGACAGATCACCTATCATGGTCCAGGCCAATTGATTGCCTATCTGCTGCTGGATGTTCGGCGTCTTAAACTGGGTGTGCGGGAACTGGTCAGAAGAATGGAAAACGCCGTAATCCATGTGCTGGCCGATTATGGCATCGAAGCGTACGGTCGTGCTGACGCGCCGGGAGTTTATGTCGGAACGGCTAAAATTGCTTCCCTCGGCCTGAAAATTAAAAAGAATTTTTGCTATCACGGCATTGCGCTGAATATCGACATGGATCTGCAGCCGTTTTCAGCGATTAACCCGTGCGGTTATGCCGGTATGCTGGTGACGCAAATGAAGGATCAAGGCGTATCCGATGGACTGGATATTATCCAGTGCAAGCTGGCGCATTGTTTACAAAATGAACTTATTGGTAATGAAAGGATTGAATTGTTATAGCCATGACTTCTGAAATACGCCAGAAAGGCGCTGATAAAACAGCACGAAATCCGGTAAAAATCGGTACACAATCAAAAGACGACCTGCTGCGCAAACCCTCCTGGATACGCGTGCGCTCTCCCAACAGTCAGGCGTTTTATGAAGTCAAGCGCATCCTGCGCGAAAAGAAACTGCATACGGTCTGCGAGGAGGCATCCTGCCCGAATATCGGCGAATGCTTCGGCAAAGGAACGGCAACCTTCATGATTCTCGGCGATCTGTGTACCCGGCGTTGCCCTTTCTGTGATGTCGCGCATGGTCGTCCCAAACCGCCGGATCCTGAAGAGCCGTTGCATCTGGCGCAATCGATAGCCGCCATGCGGCTGCGCTACGTTGTTATTACCAGTGTCGATCGCGATGATCTGCGCGACGGCGGTGCGCAGCACTTTGTCGATTGCATTCAGGCAATCCGTCAGCATGCGCCGCACACAAAAATTGAAGTACTGGTGCCCGATTTCAGAGGCAGGCTCGACATCGCACTGGAGAAACTGGCAGCCTGCCCGCCCGATGTGTTGAATCACAATCTCGAAACGGTGCCAAGACTTTATAAACAATGCCGTCCTGGCGCCGACTATCAGCATTCGCTGAAGTTGCTCAAGGATTTCAAAGCCGGATTCCCGGGAATTCCAACTAAATCCGGTTTGATGCTGGGACTGGGCGAAACCGATGCGGAAATCCTGCAGGTATTGCGAGACTTGCGCGCACATCATGTGGAAATGCTGACGATCGGTCAATACCTGCAACCGAGTATCGGCCACTTGCCGGTGGATCGCTATGTTACGCCGGAAGCTTTCAAGGTGTTCGAACAGGCCGCAAACGATATGGGCTTCACCCATGCCGCCTGCGGCCCGATGGTACGTTCCAGTTATCATGCTGATTTGCAGGCGCATGAAGCGGGCGTGGTTTAAAGTTCTTCTCTTTGTTGTTGGTTTTTTAGACCACTGTCAGCGCTCGGACTGCTGTAACCGATGGTTGGTTGATAACCTGTTGTTGCGAAAACAGCTTGCAGCCGAGAAGAACTGGTCGAAATATTCATAGACAGTACCACCGGCGAAGACTGTGCGGCGTTAAACACCCTGCCAATCAGGCGAAGAGCGGCTTTGGAATAATCTGACAAAGATAGAAATAAGCCTGCGCAGCCGGTTTCCAAATATTCTGCTGTTCAATCCATATTCACGGCACTATCTCTCCTCGTGATGAGCCAGTAAACCCCATGCTTCGATATGTCGTAACTGTTGCGTAGGTGATGTCATGAGTTATTCTGCTGAAATAACCGAAGGTCTTTACAAAAGCCTCAACCGAATTGATCGCTGACTTTCAGCTTGATTAGTCAGTATTCTTTTCATGGATGGTTGAAATGTCTTGTCTTGCAGGTGAGGTTTATTTAGGCATTAAAGTCACATGTTTTTATACCGTTGGTAGTAACCACAACAGCCATGTTCACTTTGGGCGGATGATTGTAAATACTTTCTTGATTTGCAAAATTTCAGAATAGCCATAACAGGAATTGACTATGAATAGACGGGTTACAACAACAGGAATATTTTCGGCATTGCTGGTAATGTTGATAATGTCTGGTTCGGTGCTGGCGACTACAGGGACTTTCGGCAATAACTCGGGAAGCGGTTCATCTCCGAATAATCCGACCGATACGACTAATGTGCCGCAAATTGCAGGTACGCTCGAGCAAGTCGTCACGGCCATAAAAAACGAAAAACCAGAAGTTCTGGGAAATCTTTTTTGCAGTTTGCCTATTGAAATGGTTTGCCCGGATTCCGATCCATTGTCCATAGAATTGCTGAGCAGCCCGGCGGGCAATTACGGATTTCTGGATATTTCCGGAAATGAAAAATTTCGTTATGTTCTCAGGAATGATCTGCCGCAAGTGCAGGCACTGGGCTTTCAGGATGTAGTCGAGGAAGTTTTTTACTATAAAATCAAGGAAGGCGCTAATGATAAAACCAATGCCAAGTTGACCGTTTATATCCTCGGCAATCCTTCCGTCTCTTTTGATAATGTGGAAATAGAGCCGAATAACACGACTGCCGCCGCTGGACCATTGCACGTTGGCAACGCATTTGAAATGGGGCAGTACATGCGCGGGCAATTAAGTTTCACGGGAGATACTGACTGGTTTGTCTTCAACAGTCTTGGCAATGAAATCATCAATCTCGAACTCTGCCCGGAAGGATCGCAGTGTAGAGATGAAAACGCCTGGGTTATGTACGTCTTTGACGCCGACAAATTCGCCCAGCACGGTGATGAATCCAGAACATATCCCGTTAGCCGCTATATCAAGGAAACAGGCGAATTGCTCGCTTCCTCCCCATCGGATCATATGTATCTGCTGCTTCATAAAGGCGTTTTCAGGAATAGTCTGGTGGGTGTCATTGATCCCTGCTTTGGGGATCGGCGGACGCTTGATATCGGCGTATCCTCAACAGCTAAAAATTATCTCGTCGCAATTACCTCACCGCTAATTAGAGAAGTTGAAGACGACACAACGTGCGGCTCTGGTGACGTTCTAAGAAAAGAAGAGATTACCGCAACGGATGAAAATAACAAACAGATCACTATCGTGCAGGAAAAATTGCTGGCCCGTTTTTCCGACGATCAATACGCCTTCAGAGTAACCCGCACAGGCGCCGATCCATTTGCAGTTATCCAACCGACAAATACCACATTTGATGCGACAGGCCGTAAAGTCAAAATTCCTAAAGTGAGGATCAATGATGCACTGTTCAGTGTGACGCTGGAACAACTGTATACTTCAAGTGGAAATACACCGGCGGTCTTTGCGATTCAGTCGCTGGAATCTTTGAATGAACCACTATCGGCAGATCCTTTTCTGCCGACCTATAATCCGTCCAACCATGTGGTCAAAATTCCACAGGTGGTCAATCCGGAAACAGGTGAAATATTTTCCGTTGAATTATTGTTCCAGCCAGGTGACGGCACGTTGCAGCTACTTAAGGCTGAGTCTGTTAACTAACTTGAGTTTCTGGTAAAACATCGCTGAAACCCTGACATATAAGAACGCCATGTGCGCCGAAACAACCGGCAATGCACATGGCGTTTTTTTATCAGTGATTCAGGCCGTACAAACATCGGGAGTTTTATCCGGCATGGAGAACTTTCCGGTGAATGGCATCAAAAATTTTACACCGGAGCACCCGAGATACGGCTTTCCTGCCAGGAATGATTGAATCCCGTCGTTTTATAGACGTGAGTCGTTCGCTTATCAAAAAAAACAAATTAGCTATTAATTACAGTTTTTTTCTCACATTATCCTATCTCGCGTACATCATACAATCAGTTTCACGATATTGCTGAAAAAAGTATTGAGTTAAAAATTTTTTTCAGATTGAAGATCGGGAGTAGGTTTCAAGATTTCTTTTTTGAAACTGACCCTGCGCGACCAAAGTTTTAATACGAAGCTCCGTTGCTATTGCAATAGCGATCACTGACATTGGAACGTGGCTTTCAATGATTTTATAGAAAATTTCAGGAAGTGAAATATGAAAAGTACCCGTGCGCTTATGGTGATGCTGGCATCACTGTTACTTGGACTCATAGCTGTTGCTGTGGCTGGCAAATGGATTGTAGATCAAACGCGTATCGATGCGTCTACGATACTGGTTGCGGCACATGATATCGATGTTGGCACTCGACTGAATTTTGACATGTTGCGTCGAGCGGACTGGCCGAGCGGCAGTTTGCCGCACGGCTCTTTTCAGGATCTTTCGCAGCTGGAAAATCGCGTATTGAAATCTCATCTGGTGCGCGGAGAGCCGGTGCTTGAATCGAAGCTGGCCCCGGTTGGAACATCGGGAGGATTGTCAGGGGTGGTTGCGGAAGGTAAAAGAGCAATAACCGTACGTGTTAATGATGTCATCGGCGTGGCGGGTTTTGCACTGCCGGGTAATTATGTGGATATTCTGGTGAATGCGCAGGATCATGATAGAAAGCCTTTTTCCAAGATTGTACTCGAACAGATTCTGGTATTGGCGGTGGCTCAGGATGTTGGGCGTGATGATACCAAACCTAAGGTGGTCACTGCCGTAACACTCGAGGTTACTCCTGAAGAAGCTGAGACGCTTGATCTGGCGCGCAGTATCGGTGCGCTGTCACTTGCCTTGCGTAATCAGGTCGATCAGGATCAAGTCGAAACACAAGGCAGGCGTGTACATGACTTGCTTAACCTGACCGCCGCGCCAGAGCCGGTTATAAAAACCGAGGAGAAAAAAGTCGTGTACCGCCCTCGTGCGCCACGCGATGAGTCGATAGTGGTCATCAGAGGACTGCATCAATCAGAAGCCAAAATAACCAAAGGACAATAAAAATGCATCGAATATTCATCATAATGAGAAATTATGCGCCATCATCCATGCGGCAATTCGGCTTCTCACCGCTATTCTTTTGTCTGTTAAGCACTGCGTTAACAAATCCGGGTTATGCGCAAATGCAGCCTGTCGCGATGACTTCATCGTCTCTTCAATCCACCCCATTGCAGGCCGGGCCTGATTTTTTTGATGAGCAACGTGGACCCCGAATGGGCGCGGCAAATATGGATGTAACGCTGGGTAAATCAACGTTACTGAAATTGCCGGCGTCGATTACCCGCATTTCGGTGGGTAGCCCGAATGTTGCTGACGTGATGCTGATCAGTCCGCGTGAAATTTACATTCTGGGCAAGCTGGTCGGCATGACCAATATCACGCTGTGGACTAAAGACGGTAAATCCACGGTCATTGATGTTACCGTTTTGATGGATGCTTCGGCATTGAGAAATCAGCTGATGGCGATCATGCCGGATGAAAAGGATATCAAAGTAATTGCGGCTGGGGATTCGCTGATATTGTCCGGTTTTATTTCAAATACACTCAAGGCGGATCGAGCCGTTGCACTGGCGGATGCGTTTATCAGAACCTCTGTGCTCAACATGATGGTGAGCTTGCAGCAAGGCAGCCAGCAGGATGATCGCGGTGGTGGACAGGGCGGTCAGCAGGGCATGCAATTATTGCGGCAGGGCATGCAGTCGGATGAAGAGTCACCAGGCGCCGGCGCCGGACTGGGCAGCTTTAAAGTGATCAATTTGCTTCAGGTGCGCGATAACCAGCAGGTTATGCTGGAAGTCAAGGTAGCCGAGTTGAATCGCACTCAGGCAGAAAAATTAGGCTTTGATTTTGCCGGCGCGACAAGAAAGACCGGCAGCGCGTGGACTCAAATCATGGCCGGTCTGGCGGGTGGCGGCGCGGCTAATTTTCTGATCGGCAAGAACCTGACGGCTGAAGTTGAATCATCGCTGCCGCGCATTACCAATTTCCAGGCGACTGAGGGCACTGCATTTCTGGTCGATGCCGAGAAAAGGGATGAAATTATCAAAGTATTGGCCGAACCCAATATTGTTGCCATCAGCGGACAGGAGGCAAGTTTTCTGGTGGGCGGGGAAATCCTGATTCCTGTATTCTCCGGCGCGGGCGGCAATGTGCGTCTGCAATCCAAACAGTTTGGCGTGGGGCTGAATTTTACGCCAACCGTACTGGAAGAGGGGCGTATTAATCTCCGTGTCAATCCGGAAGTATCCGAACTGGTATCTTTTCAGTCGGTGGCATCAACCGGACTGGGTGGTATTGTCGCGGTGCCAACCTTCAAGACACGCCGGATTTCCACTACCGTGCAACTGCGCGACGGGCAATCGCTGGCAATTGGCGGATTGTTGCAAGACAACTTCAAGGAACAGTTAAGACGTTTTCCAATTCTGGGGGAAGTGCCGGTACTGGGCGCGTTATTCAGCAGCAACAATTTCCAGATGGATAAGACCGAGCTGGTCATCATCGTTACACCACGCCTGGTGCAACCATTGCAGCCTGATTATGCGTTGCCTACGGATGCCTTTATTCGTCCTGGACGCGGAGAATTCTTTATCCAGGGAAGAATGGAAGGAAAACCGTCTTACGATAACACCGTGAGTACTACCGATTCGCCTTTGCCAGACGCTGCGTATCAATCTGGTAATGTCGAAACGGGTGGATTTCAAATGAGATAAAAGGAGACAAAAATGTCTGATATTTGTATGAGAGTTAAGTTGCGCGCACCAGTAATAAGCCTTGCATTGCTGTTGACGGCGTGTGTCGCATCGCCACCGCCCTATATGGATGCCAGATTCGGCGATGCGGTGGAAATGGCCAAGGCGCAACAAACCGCCAATCCTGATGCATCGCGCAATACAGCGCCGGTTGTCGGCATTGATGGTCAGGCTGGAGACGCGGCGTTTGATAATTACAGGGATTCATTTATTAATCGCCCAGCGGCTACTTCGGGTGCGTTAAATGTAGGCACAACGGGCGCCAGCGGCGGTACCCGCTGACAGAGCGGCTGCCGTGAGTACGTTTTTCAGCGGCCTGAATGGCCTGTTAAGTCCTGCGGATGCCAGTGTGGATTTGATATTTTGATTTAAGGTGTTTTTATGCGTCGTGCAACCTGTCAGTTACCAAAAAAATTTAAACGAAATCGCGCGGGACCCGGGATGGTTCCTCGGGAAAAAGGCGTGGTGGCGATCATTGTCGCGCTTTCCATGGTCGTGTTGATTGGCTTTGTAGGTCTGGCGCTGGATCTGGGCAAGCTGTTCGTCGCCAAATCCGAGTTGCAGAATGCTGCCGATAGCTGCGCGCTGGCCGCCGCCCGGGAATTGACGGGCGCCAATGCCAATCAATTAACGCTTGCCGAGGCTGCGGGTATTGCGGCGGGGATGGAGAACAATGTGCTGTTTCAGGATGAATCAGTTAATTTCAACGCTGATGACAGCGTGACATTCAGTGAACAGCTCAATGGCGGTTACGTGACTAAAGGCGCAGCCGCCAATCCGCTGAATATGCGGTTCGTACGCTGTACTGTCGAGCGAACGGGTATCGCCAACTGGTTTATGCAGGTGCTGGGGATTGGCGATCAGAATGTATCCGCTACAGCAGTCGCCAGTCTTGTGCCAGGACAGACAGCATGCGCTATCCCTGCGGGGATATGCCTGTCCGATTTTCTTACTGCCAATTCCGGTGACTGGATAGAAGGTGCGCTTGGGCCTAAGGGCGACATGACAGGCGGATTTAAATGGATTGATTTTACGCCGCCGGGCGGCGGCGCCGCTGAATTGAATGCGACTTTAGCGGGCTCAGGTGCTTGCAGTCTTCCGGCGATAGGCAGCACAGTCGGGCAGGGTGGCGTTGTTTCATCCTTGTCGAAAGGCTGGAACAGTCGTTTTGGCATCTACACGAATAATATTGAATCGGATCCCGGGCAGTCGGATTTTGCGGTTCCTGACTGGTCCGGTTATGCCTATACCGAAGTCAACCATCCCGCGCAGTTTGATGCTTTCAGCGATTTCGTCAATCGAAGAGCGAATTATGCCGCGTATCAGGGTGATGCCTTGACGGGTTTGAAAGCGGAACAAGGCAACTCGAAGGCCAAGCCATCGGCATTTTTACAGCAGCATGGCGCGGACCGGCGTCTGGCCACTGTTGCGGTGGTTGATTGCCCTACCCTGGATGCGGGTGCGCCAACGGCGCCGGTGGAAGCCTGGGCATGCGTATTTATGCTGCATCCGATCAATACCAATCAGGGAGGGTCGGGTACCGGCGCGTCAAGGATGTTTCTGGAATATCAGGGCAGGGCGGATGATGCCGCCAGTCCGTGCGCTTCATCCGGCATGGTGGGCGGGCCCGGCAGCATAGGCCCGCTCGTGCCGGCCCTGGTGCAGTGAATCGGGAACAGATGAAATGAATCGTATTGCACAAAGAAATCAATTCAGTCCAGGTAAAAAAAATATCCGCGGCGCGGTTGCTGTCGAAATGGCGATACTGCTGATTCCATTGATCGTCATGGCGGTAGGCGTAGCGGAATTCGGTCGCGCCATTTATCAATACAACACATTGGTGAAAACGGTGCGCGATGCCGGTCGGTTGCTGTCGCAGCATGCGCCGGGTTCTGTTAATTACGCAACGCATGTTGCCGAAGCCAGATGCCTGGCGGTTCATGGCAATGTGAATTGTTCAGGCGCGCCGCTCGCGGCTGGATTGACGACAGGCATGGTAACGATTGCTTCGTCGACAACCTTGTCGAGCGCCGGGACGACGATAAGTCTGGTTGAAGTCGGTATTACAGGCTATCGATTTGAATTCGTGTTTAATCCACTGACGTTCTTTGGCAATTCCGACACAGGCATAACATTTGGTCCTATTCAAACGACGATGAGGCAAATATGAGATTGAACAATATTTTTGCATCAATCCGGAAAAGTCAACAGGGTGTGGCGGCAGTCGAATTTGCGATGGTGGCCGTGATTTTGTTCACTTTATTATTTGGCATTATGGAAATGGGGCGTGTTTTGTACATGATGAATGCCGCGACCGAAGCAACACGCCTGGGTGCGCGTATCGCGGTCGTCTGCGATAAGAATACCGCCGCTATCAAAACAAGAATGGTTGGTATAGCCGGATTTCTGACATCCACGCATATTAATGTCGCCTATGATCCGGCTGCATGCGCTATTGATACCTGCCGATATATCACGGTAAGCGTTACCGGACTCAATGTGCAATCAATAGTGCCTTTAATTCCAGTTAATTTCCAGATGCCTGCTTTTTCGACTACGTTGCCGCGTGAAAGTATGAATAGCACGAACAATCCGATCTGTTACTGATTCATCTGCTAAGAGAAAGAAATATGATTATTACAGTGATTTCAAATCAACCGTCTGTTTTAGAGACAATCCATCAATACCTTACCGATACGGATGTTTCCCATCCTTTTTTTGTCGTGGCCGATAAAAATCATACGCATAAGGTATTGGCATTTAACGGCGATGCCGGGCAGGTCACGGCCATGGTCGAGCAATCGCATCCCGATCTGGTGTTGCTGGATAATTGCATTGCGAGCCGGGAGGATTTTCAGTTACTCAACAGAATAACCACACGATTCCCGAATATGGGCGTCATTGTGCTGTTTCAGCAGCAATCTCCGGAGCGATTGATTGAAGCGATGCGCGTCGGTGTGAGAGAGACGCTGTCAACGCCGCCCGACAGAATGGCGCTGCTCGATGCGGTTCATCGGTTTCAGCAACGTATCAAGCAGGCCGGGATGCCTTCAAGTCATGGAAAAGTGATGGCATTTATTCCATGCAAAGGCGGCAGCGGATCGACTTTTCTGGCGACTAATCTGGCCTATGCGCTGGCGGTACAGGAAAATAAGCGCATCGCGCTGTTTGATTTTAATCTGCAGCTTGGCGATGCCGCATTATTTCTGTCGGATAGCAGACCGCCCACATCGATCGCCGATGTGACGCGCCAGATTCATCGGCTGGACGGTTCTTTTCTGGCGTCCAGCATGCTGGAAATCCTGCCCAATCTGGGTATTCTGGCCGCACCCGATGAGCCTGAAAAAGCAACCGAAATACGTCCCGAACATATCGATCCGCTGCTTCAAGTTGCGATTAAAAATTATGATTACATTATTCTTGATCTGGGACGCCGCCTGGATGCGGTAACGATTCAGGCGCTGGATAAATCAGACATGATTTTCCCTGTTCTACAGCAGACGCTGCCATTCATTCGTGATGCCAAGCGATTGCTTGATGTGTTTCACTCACTGGGTTACAGCGATAGCAAAACGCATCTGCTGGTTAACCGGTTCAACAAAAAAAGTGAAATAACATTGAATGACATTGAAAATACACTGAGCATTCCGGTTTTTAAAACTTTTCCAAATAACTACGAGATTGTCGAAGAGTCCGTCAATCATGGTGTACCCGTCATCAAGCTGGCTAAACGCAGCCCGATCGCGAAAGCGCTGGAGGAAGCAAGCAGCATGCTAAGCGATAGCACCGGGCAGGATAATCGCTGGCTGAAGAAAATATTCGCATTTTCATAGTCTGTAAATACTTCAATACGCCCCGTTTTTTAAAACTTTAAAAGGATTGGAATTATGTCGATACGTGACCGTTTGCAGCGATGGGGGCACAGTGACGAAAAAATATCCGAAAGCGAGCTTGCCGTTGTCGACAACAAACCGCTGGCGAACAAGCCTTATCAGGAATTGAAGTCACGCATTCATCAGAAGATGCTCGACAGAGTCGATCTCGCCGTGATGGAGAATATGTCGGCAGAACGCTTGATGGGTGAGATAAAGACGCTGGTCGGCGTGCTGCTTGTTGAGGAAAAAACACCGCTTAATCAGGCGGAGAAAGAGCGGTTGATCGCGGATATCCAGCACGAAGTGCTGGGACTGGGTCCATTGGAACCGTTGCTGGCTGATCCGACCATTTCGGATATTCTTGTCAATACCTACAGTCAGGTCTATGTCGAGCGGAGAGGCAAACTGGAATTAACTGATGTTCATTTTGCCGATAACCGCCATCTCATGAAAATCATCGACAGGATCGTATCCCGAATAGGCCGCAGGGTCGACGAATCCAGTCCGATGGTGGATGCCCGCTTATCCGATGGTTCCCGCGTCAATGCGATTATCCCCCCGCTGGCGCTGGATGGTCCGTTGCTTTCGATCCGGCGCTTTTCCGTCATACCGCTGAAGATGAACGATCTGATCCGCAACAAGTCACTGACGGACGCCATGGCCGAGATTATTGCCGGCCTTGTCAAAAGCAAATGCAATATTCTGATTTCCGGTGGCACCGGTAGTGGTAAAACCACGCTGTTGAATATTATGTCGAGCTACATCCCCGAGTCGGAGCGTGTGGTGACCATTGAAGATGCCGCGGAATTGCAGCTTCAGCAGCCGCATGTGGTGCGCCTTGAAACACGCCCGCCCAATGTCGAAGGCAAAGGCGAAGTGACGCAGCGTGCTTTGGTGCGCAACAGTCTGCGCATGCGACCCGATCGCGTCATCATCGGCGAGGTGCGTGGCGCGGAAGCGCTGGATATGCTGCAAGCCATGAATACGGGCCATGAAGGCTCAATGGCTACCGTGCACGCCAATACACCAAGGGACGCCTTGAGCCGTGTTGAAAATATGGTCAGCATGGCGGAAATGAATTTATCCGCAAAAGCCATACGCCAGCAGATCAGCGCGGCCATCGCTGTTGTTGTGCAGGTTTCGCGGATGATCGATGGCAAGCGTAAATTAATCAGCATCCAGGAAATTACCGGCATGGAAGGCGATGTCATCACCATGCAGGAAATTTTTGCTTTCAAGCAGACCGGCATTGATGAAAACAACGTTGTGCAGGGTTATTTCCATGCCACCGGTATCAGACCCAAGTTTACTGAGCGCTTGAAAGTGTTTGGCGTACAGCTGCGCGATGAACTGTTTGATCCATCCAGAACGTATCGATAACAGGTTGTTTCAATGGATTACCTCTATTTCTTATTTATTCTGCTTGCTTTCATCGCCATAGTGCTTTTTCTCGAAGGCGCGTATTTTTTATGGAATGCGCACAAGGGGCCGGAAGCGGCGCGTATTGAGAAGCGGTTGCAGGCCATCTCGGCGGGTTCCCGGACTTCCAGGGAAACCAACCTCATCAAACAGCGGCTGCTGAGCGATTCCCCGGTTCTGGAACGGCTGCTTTTGCAGGTGCCGAGAATTCACAGCCTGGACCGGCTGTTAATCCAGTCCGGGTTGCAACTGAGTGTGGCCGGTTTTTTGGGTTACAACATCATGGCGGTGCTTGGCGGGTTGTCGATTGCCGTATTGATGAATCTGTCCGGCCTGATGACGCTCGCGTGCACAGCGCTGCTGGGATCGATTCCTGTTTTACTGATATTGAGCGCGCGCAGAAAACGTATCGCGAAAATTGAACAGCAATTGCCCGATGCGATTGACTTGATGGCGCGCGCGCTTAAAGCCGGGCATGCCTTCTCGGGCGCGCTGCAGATGGTCGCGGAAGAAGGCCCGGAACCTATAGCTGAAGAATTTAGCGTGACATTCGATGAAATCAACTACGGCATTGCGTTGCAGGAAGCATTGATGAGTCTGAGTTTACGCATACCGATCACGGATTTGCGTTATTTTGTCATCGCAGTGTTGATTCAGCGGGAAAGCGGCGGCAATCTGTCCGAATTGCTGGAAAACATCAGCAGTCTGATACGGGCGCGATTGAAACTGTTGGGCACTATCCGTGTATTGTCCGCCGAAGGCCGTTTGTCGGCCTGGATTCTGTCCTGCTTGCCGTTCGCGCTCGCGGCGGTCATTAATCTGGTCAATCCCGGATTTTTATCCGTATTGTTCACCGATTCGATTGGCCCTACGCTCATCGGGGGCGCACTGACGATGATGGTGGTGGGCATTTTCATCATGTCGCGCATTATTAAAATTCGTGTTTGAGTCATTGTAATACCGGAGCAAGTTCATTATGACGACAGTGCAAATCACTTATCTGACCATTATTTTTTTCCTGGTGAGCGGGGTTGCGTACACACTGATGCGTTTAATCATGCCGCGTCCAGCGCAGACAAGACTGGAACAGATCGTGTCGGAAAATACCCGGCCCGGTCAGCAAACCGAGGATCCCTGGGAGCAGGGTTTGGCCAGACTCGCGGGGCCGTTTGCATCACTCGCGCTGCCATCGGAAGGCTGGGAAAATTCGCCATTGCGTTTGCGGTTTATGCATGCGGGTTACCGCGCGAAATCGGTGCCGATACTTTATTTTGCAGCCAAAACAGTATTGGCGATCGCTTTCCCGGTGTTGTTCTTTCTTTATATAGGTATAAGCCGGCTGGAAATAAGTACAAATAACATGCTTTTCTTCTTTTTGCTGTTGGCCTCTGTCGGTTATTATCTGCCGAATGGAATCCTGTCACGCAAGATTTTTGTACGGCAAAGAGATCTGTTTGAGAATTTCCCGGATGCGATTGACTTAATGACGGTGTGCGTCGAGGCCGGCCTGGGTCTGGATGCCGCAATGAATAAGGTAGGCGAAGAAATGTATGTGAAAAGCCCCGCGCTGGCGGAAGAATTGCACCTGGTGAATCTTGAGATACGCGCCGGGCGGAGCCGGGAACAGGCGCTGCAGAATCTCGCGCTGCGGACAGGCGTCGAAGAAATTGAAGGCCTTGTCGCCATGCTGATTCAGGCCGATCGCTTTGGCACCAGCATTGCGGCTTCTCTGCGCGTGCATTCCGATATGCTGCGCACCAAAAGACGATTGAAAGCGGAAGAAGCCGCCGCGAAAATAGCACTCAAGCTATTGTTTCCGCTTATATTTTTTATATTTCCATCGCTGTTGCTGGTTTTGATGGGGCCGGCGATGATTCAGGTTTACCGTATTTTGTTACCCACCATGGCGGGTCAGTAAAAAAGGATTTCAAAACATGCTTAAATTAAAGACATTCAGCTGGATTATTCTTGCCGCTGCCATGCTCGGCGGTTGCGCCACGACATTTTCCGATAAATCGGAATCAGTACCGGTGAATACAGCCGGAACCGAAGCCCGCTCCGGTGCGGCAGGCGATGCGTACAGATATTACAGTGAAGGCAAAAAGTTTCAGCAGAATGAGCGCCTTGCCGAAGCGATTGATGCCTATAACAAGGCATTATCGGTGGATGCGGAATATGTCGATGCCTATAACGGCCTGGGTGTCGTATATGCCATGCTCGGCGAGCATGAATTGGCCATTCAACTGATGACCAGGGCTGTGCAATTGGCGCCAATGAATTCGTATCTGCATAATAATCTGGGGTATGTCTATTTGGGGCAGGCCCGTTTCAATGAAGCGGTGCGTGCATTTCAGCAGGCAATCGATCTCGACCCGGACAATGCGGGCGCGCGCATCAATCTGACAACGGCCTACAGGAAGCTGGGTTGTGCTGAAGATCAGCCCTGCGGGCAATGGCAGGATGAGCAATAAATTATGAGTATCGTTTAAGATTTATTATCTTAAATAAAAACGAGCAACGCTGTATTGTAACGAAACGAAGTAAGCAGGCAATCCGCGAAGCGGACGCCCGCAAATATGGATTTTCAGAGATGCCCTTATTACAGGATACCCGCGACTATGCTGAAAGTTAAAAGAATCACCTGGATGATCGGCTGCGCCCTGAGTCTGGGCGGCTGCGCGATGGCTTTTCAGGCCAAGGAAATCTCATTGGCGGAACTTGAGATCAAACCGATTGAACGTATCAGTCATGCCACCAGCAAGCCAAGGATCATGTATCTGCTGGGCCGCTATTATCAAGGCAAGGCAAACTCTATCGAAGCGATTAAAGCCTACCGGAAAGCCCTGGCGCTGAAGCCGGATTATGTGGAAGCGCATAATGGCCTGGGTGTCATTTATGCGAAACAAGGCGATTTTGATTCCGCTTTTCAACATTTTTCCGCTGCGCTGGAATTGGCACCGGCGGAGTCTTATCTGCATAATAATCTGGGTTATGCCTTGCTGTTGCAGAACCAGGAAAACGAAGCGATGACCTATTTCAGCCGCGCAGTGCAACTGGATCCGGATAATCCCCAGGCCAGAAAGAATTTAACCGCTGTGTTTGAAAAACTGGGTTTGCATGAAGACGCAAAAAACCTGATTCTGAACCGGACGGCAGCGAAAACCGCGCAACAATCCCCCCAGTCAGCATTGCTGGAAATAGCCCCCAATGTCTATACTTATCAGGCGCTCGATAATCCGTCCGTTTCCACCGCAAAGCCGCCGGCAAAAACCAGACCGGCGGAAAAGCGGCATGAACCTGTCCCGGGAAATCAATTGTTAAAACAGGGCATAGAGATTTCCAATGGCAATGGTATAACCGGCATGGCCAGAAAAGTATCGGCGTACCTGGAGCAGTTTGGCGCCGACAGCATCAGGCTGACCAACCATGAAACATTTCAGCAGAATTCAACAGAAATTCATTACCGGCCGGGCAGTCTTCAGTACGCCAACACGCTCAATCAGGTATTGCCCAAACCGGTCAGCGTGATAGAGCGGGATGATCTGCGCAGCGATATCCAGGTGAGAGTGCTGCTCGGCAAGGATATGTCTCACGTATCGGCTCACTTTGACCGGAGAAATAATTCGGAAAATCAGCCGCGCTATAGCCAGTCTGGACACTCTGGCCAGACTGATCAGCGCGGCCAGTTGATCAGCCACGCCAGCAACTGAACCCCATTAGTCCATGCGGTCGGCTCAGCCTATCCTATCCATCCTTTTATTTCTCCTGCCGGGAGAATAATCTGCGTAGGCCCGATTAGCCTGGCGTAATCGGGCTTTGTGTTATGTCTTCTGGATGCCGGATTACGCGCCGCTAATTCAGTCTGCCTTTACCTGATCGAGAAGACAAACCCGGATAGCCTCGATTATGCGCTGTATGATCGGCCTTCTGGCTGGCGGATGCTCAAACTTCAACGAAATAATTCGTCGCCGCGGCGTCAATCGTTTCTTGCGTCAGTACGGGCTGGCGCTTGTGGTAGCGTGATAAGTCATTAATCTGGTCTATCAAGTCGCGGCAGTGGCTGCCCGTCAGGCTGCGCTCCTTTGCGCGGTAGTGATTTTCCAGCAGATACTCAATGGCGGCGTCATTAAAGGCGATATTTTCACGCGCGCAGATACGGTGGAAAACTTCCTTGAATTCGGCTTCGGTCAGGTAGGGCACCTTGACTTTATGCCGTATCCGCCGCAGGAATGCTTCGTCCAGCAAGTCAGCCGGGCGCAGGTTGGTGCAGAAAACGCTGATTTGATCAAACGGGATTTCAAATTTCATGCCGGTATGGAGCGACAGGAAATCCGTTCCGCGTTCAAGCGGCACGATCCAGCGGTTCAGCATTTCCTTGGGCGATACCTTCTGGCGGCCAAAATCATCCAGAATAAATACGCCGTTGGCTGCTTTCATCTGGATCGGCGCTTCATAAAACTTATGATTGAAATCAAACCGTAAATCCAGCATGTCCAGCGTGAATTCCCCGCCCACCATGATGACCGGGCGGCGGCATTTTTTCCAGCGCGGATCGTGCAGGATATTTGCGGTGATATCCAGCTGCCGTGTTTCATTTGCGCTTTCTTCAGCACTGAAGTGCACTGCCGGATCGTAGAGCCGGATAATCTGTCCGCCTGCCTCGACGGCGTGCGGAATATAAATATTGCCAGGCAACGCGCGTCCGAGCGCTTCGGCAAAGCTGGATTTCCCCGTTCCCGGCGGGCCATACAGAAAAATCGCGCGCCCGGAGCTGAACGCAGGCCCCAGACGGTTTTGCAGATCGCGGTTGACCACCATATGCTTCAAGGCATTGTCAATCCAGTCCTGGTCGATTTCAATCTGCTGCACGTATTGCTGTGCGAGTATGCGCGTATAGTCCTGCAGCGGCACCGGCGCCGCACCGACGTAAAGACTGATCTGAAACGCGGCTTCCGCCCGCTCGCGTCCGCGCTGCGTCAGTTCAAAAATCTGCGATTCACGGCCGTAGCCGCTGGCGGAGCGGATGGTAATCAGATGGTCGCTTTTTAATAACTCGATCAGCTCGTCAATGACGCTGAATGGCAGGCAAAGCGTTTTTGCCATTCCGTTCAGCGTAAAGGAACCGGCTTCGTGGTAGGCCGCCTTGAGCAGCAGATTGGTTACAAACGATTCGCTTAATCCCGTGCTTTTTAGCTTCAGCGGAACCGGCGGAACAGGGTGCAAAAGTTGATTTAACTGCTCCGCTGCAATAAATCCCAGCGTAATCAGGTTTTCCTCAAGCCGTGATCCGGTATTTTTTTGAATCGTCTTTGCTTCCATGAGCTGGGCGCTGGAAATAAAGCCTTCTCTTACCAATAACTCGCCAATCGGATTAGCCATGATGATATCCTTTAATCTGTATTACAGAGGTGTGTGCGATGTTTTATGTCTCGCTCAAAAAATCGGAAATCGCGCGTCAGCCGCCAGAAAAACAAGCGTGCCAACCGCGATCGCCACGCCATACGGCATTCTGGCGGAAGTGTCGCTTAAGCGAGGATTGATAGGAGTATTGTCCGGTGCTGCTTCCAGTGCGTTAACGTGCATGCCGTCAGTGCCTTGTTTTGGCGCACGCCATTGCGCTACCGATTCGTAGAGCTGAATGTACACGCGGGTAAATAACTCGGAGAACTGACCGCGTGAAAGCGCGACGAGCACCGACAACACGCCGCCGGTGACCAGGATATACAAACAGGCGATAACGGTTGCCTGCGGACCAAGGAAAGCGCCGGTCATCGCCATCAGCTTGATATCCCCCGCGCCCATCACCCGCAGCAGATAGAGCGGCAGCAGCAGCGCAAGTCCGGTGAGCCAGCCGAGCAGCGCCGTATAAAAACCAAGCCCGGCAGGCAGTGCGGTGTGCGCAATAACGGCAGCCAGCGCGCCGGGGATGACCAGGGTGTTTTTGATCCGGTAATGCCGGATATCCTGCCATACCGCCATCAGCAGCAACAGCAATAAGGCGGATGTCAATAGGTGTTGCGTATCCATGGGTTTCTTCCCGCCGGTGGTTGAAACGAAAAGCAGCTTTTAAAATAAACCGGGCCGGTGATGTTTGTGATCCCGTTGTGGTTTTCGATTAATTGCAGTCCGGATAGTCCGGATAGTCCGGGTAGGCCGGATTGAGCTTGCGTAATCCGGCGTTAAACAAGATCCGGCTTTCAATAAATAAGCCCGATTACGCGAAGCTAATCGGGCCTACGCGGGCTATGCGAGAGTTTAATATCAATTAAATTGTTTGTGGTAATTTGCCCGCGATTGCATTGAACAAACCATTTAAATTGGTACCAACCAATCCGGCACCAACGATAATAGCTACTGCAATCAAAGCAGCGATCAAACCATATTCAATCGCGGTAACGCCTTTTTCATCATTCCAGAAATTTTTAACGGCTAATGTTAATTTTTTCATTTTACTGTCCTCTTGTTAAAGTGAATAAAACACACCTGTTTTTACTGTTGTAAACAAGCTTTCTTGAATACGGCTACTGACTGCGGGTACTTGATAGCTCCATCACTTTTTTCGTGTTTCCTGATGAGGCGGATTACCGTGTGCTGTAACCATGGAACGCATTCTAGGGGGGTTGTCGATGCGCCGGAATCGTACGGTGGTACACATGTACCGTGGTACAGGACTGTGCCGGATGCGCGGCGCTGCATGCCGCGCATCCGGTATTACTGCTCCCAGCGGCGGAATGCGGTTTGCCATCCGCTCAACCGCTGCCTGATCCGCAAGCCTGGTGATTCCAGCACCGAACCGGCGACGATGGCGATGATGCCGAGCATGGCGAAGCTGATCCAGCTGGCCAGATCAAAGCGGTAGATCAGTTCGAACAGCTGTTGCAGCATGCCGATGAGCATGAGCGTTGCGCCGGCGAGGAAAACACCGCGCTGGCGGGCTTGATAACCGTGCATCAGCAAGCAGGCGCCGGTGACAATGCAGGATAGTGTCGCCGGTAATCCGTCATAAAGCGCCAGATTGAGCGTCATACCGAGCAGAATCTCCCAGATGGCGATGAGCCGGAAAGCGCCGGCATAGCCCTGGCTGCGGCGTGACAGGTCATACACCATGGCTGCCGAAATCGCCAGACTGACCGGAAAAACCAGTGATGCGGGCAGAAACGCCGGATCGGTCAGCGCGGCCAGTGCGGAACTGAGTGGCAGAACAATCAGCAGCGCGGGGATCAGTGCAAGCCTGTCGAGGATGATGCGCGCTGTTGCGGCGGCCTCCAGGCAGAATGAAGCCTGCCGCAACATCAGAAAGACGCAGGCACAGAGCATCGCGAATAAAAAGTCGTCGGGGGTATAGAGCCACAGGTTGCGTATCGCGAGTACCGACAGCGGCAGCAATTGCAGGCCCAGCGCGATGATGCCTTCGGATGTTTTTGCCGCGATCTGTTTATCGGCGAATGCACCTGTTGCCATCGATACGGCAATTGTCAGCGCCAGCACCATCAGGCCAATGGTTAGCGGATCGCGCAACGGCAGCAGCATCGCGGCATTGCTGAGCAGGAACAGTAATGACAGTTTAACCGCCATTTGCCGCGCCAGCACGGTAAAGCCCAGCAAGACGACCGGTATCAGCACCACAAGCGCCCCTGCGCTGGTGAACAACGCCGTGTTCAGACTGTCCACCGCCCATGAAACATAGTCCGGAAAATCGCCGGAATAGGTTGTGACGGTTGCGGCTGTCCGGGAATAGATCAATGAACCGAGGATGGCGAAGTTGACTGGTACCGACGCCAGCGCCAGCATGAGCAGCAATCGCGCGCCTTTGCTTTCCTTCAGATAATGGCCGCTGACCAGGCCAATTGCCGTAAGCATGCCGGTATGGCCCAGCAACAGCAGATAGCGGAACAGATCGCTGCCTTCCTGCCAGCCGCGGACAAGAAAGCTGTACATGGCAAAGAGTAAAGCGGTTGCGCCGAATATGCGCAACAACGCGGGCAGTTTTTCAGCCAGCCTGTTTGCGCCGTGTTCAGCTTCGGCGCCGTTGTCGCCCTGCATGGTATTGTGTTGCGCGATGTGTGTTGTTGTGTTCATTGAGGTTTTCATTGTTGTTTCTCCGGGGTAAGCAGTGCGGCCAGTTCGCTGCGCAGATCATTTTGCTGTTCCTGCGTGATGAATTCATGTTCCAGTTCGTCCACATCGTCAGTCGTGCGGTCGAGTGGAATGTCATCGTGATTGAGGTGCATTTCCCAGCGATTGAAAGTATCTTCCACGATGTTTTCCGCGTCGCCGCAGGTTGAATGGACCGTTGCATCGGTTTTGCTGGTGGCCTGTTTCGCCCGCATCAGTGTCAACCGCTGTTTCATTTCGTTCAAACGCTGTGCGCTGGATTGGATGTTGCCGGTCATTTTTTCGATTGAGCGCGCGTATGCGTCCAGTGACTTTTGCAGCACCGCGGCCCGATCCCGGCTTTTGTGCGAGCGGCGCAGGCACTCCAGCGCCTTGGGTTCGCCGGTTGTTTCGTCCGTTTTTGCGCAGATAATTGCCCGTTCCCGCCAGCGCTGGATATTATTGTGCTGTGTTTCCAGTTCGGTTTTTATTCTGTCTCTTTCGCGGCAGGCCTGGTTCAGCGCGATTTTCGCTTTGGCCATTTTGCTGTTCATTTCATTCAGCGCTGCCTGAATCACCGCATCGTGGTTCTCGATTTCAGTAACAACCCGGTCAATGCGGGATATCAGGGTTGTTGACAATCTTTTCAGTATGGACATGGTTTGGATCTCCTTTCCCTAAGCTAAGTTATGTAGCTGCGAAAAACCTGCCGCGTATCCGGATGGTGCGGGCAGTGTTTGCAGCGCTCGTATTATTCAATCAGGAATCGTTTTTATAAACTGTTTGTGTTGTAGAATCTTGATTATGGATATCAGGTATATTTTTAATATACTTTTGTGATATATGACTTGATTCTTTACCTGCCGCAGGAAACCAAAACGATGCAAACCGAAGCGCTGATCGATACATTAAAGAAAATACTGAGAAACCGGCGGTTGACCTATGCTGATCTGGCAAAAGGGCTGGATATGAGTGAAGCCAATGTCAAACGGATGTTCGCCTCGAAGCGGTTTACCCTCGACCGGCTGGAAGCGATCTGCCAGTTGATGCAGATGGAGCTGTCGGATTTTTTTCAGTTTTACCAGGAAACGCGTCAACGCATCACCCGGCTGACGGTTGAACAGGAAAAAGAACTGGTGGGCGATGTCCGGCTTTTGCTTGTCGCGGTCAGTGTGCGTAACCGGCTAAGCTTTGAAGATATTGTCAGCCGCTATCACATTTCGGAAACCGAGTGCATTCAGTGTCTGACCAAACTCGACAAGCTCAGAATTATCGATTTTTTACCACAGAACCGCATCAAGCTGCGCATTGACGAAGGTTTCCGCTGGTTACCCGACGGACCGATTGAACGGTTCTTTGAGAAACAGATACAAAGCCAGTTTCTTCATTCCGCATTTTGCGGCGAATTTGAAAAGCGGCTTTTCCTGTCCGGCCTGTTCAGCGATTTCTCCATACAGGTGCTGATGAACAAAATGCAAATGCTCGCCCAGGAATTCACCGAGCTGCACCGGCAGGACGCGTGCCTGCCAATGAGCAAGCGCCGTAACATCGGTCTCATGCTGGCTATCAGGCCGTGGGAGCTGGAGGTGTTTGGTCCGCTGCGGCGTTAAAATTGAACGCTAAATGCTCACATACTTCATGTATGCTCCGCTTTTTCGTTCAATTTTGCCTTGCACTGCATCCTTTGATTGAGATCTTGTCTTGAATGGATTCCTGGAAGGATGTCGGTGAGGTGTCAATTAACCGGCCGCTTCGGCAATTTCAAAATCGTGCGTGATTTCCACTGCGGGTTTGAGCATGATGGATGCCGAGCAGTATTTTTCCGCGGACAGGTGAATGGCGCGTTCAACCTGTTGCGGATTCAGGTTTTTACCCGTGAGTATGAAGTGCAGGTGAATGTGCGTAAACACTTTCGGATCGGTTTCGGCGCGTTGCGCTTCGATGTTGACAACGCAGTCGGTGACTTCCTGACGCGCTTTCCGCAGAATAAAGATGACATCAAAGGTTGTGCAGCCGCCGAGTCCCATCAGCACCATCTCCATCGGACGCGGCCCTTTGTTCTGTCCGCCAGCTTCGGGCGCGCCGTCCATCAGAACCTGGTGTCCACTGCCGGATTCGGCGAGAAAGCTGACATTGCCCTGCCAGTGTATGCGAGTTTTCATGGTTTTATGCGAAATAGAGAATGGAAAGTATTCAATTTACTGTGGCAATAAAAAAGCCGGCGGTTTGATGCGCCGGCTTTTGCTGCTTGTTCTTCGCTTAGTTCAGTGACAAAATGAAGTCAGCCAGAACTTTGGCGTTATCATCGCTGACCATAGGGTTTGGTGGCATTGGAACCGGGCCCCAGACGCCGTTGCTGCCGCCCTTGATTTTTCCGGCCAGATAGCCAGAGGCATCGTCCTGACCTGCATATTTTGCAGCGATATCTTTCAGAGAAGGCCCAACCAGTTTGGTGTCAACATTGTGGCAATTCAGGCAACCGCTGTTTTTTGCCAGATCTGCATCGGCTTGTGCATTGACTGCAACCAACAGTGCTGATGCGGCGAACATACTAATTAATACTGCTCTCATTTTGTTTTTTCCTTTGTAAAGATTATTTAGGAATAGCTATTCTACCCTGAACTTTACAGATATGCAGCAATTGATGTGGATCAAAAAAAACGAACCGTGGTCAATCCTGCTGCTCTGCAAACCTTGATATAACCTGTGGTTGCTGCGCGATCTGCAAGTGGAGCGTTCATAAGACAAAAGGGTAAATCAACAAGTTCCGCAGGCAAAAGTGAGTTGCTCTAATCATATGCGTCAGGTACGGGAAATCAGGTGCCCGGCCGGTTCGGCATATAAATCATGTGCATCCGAGTCCGTGATGGTTACCGTGATCCGGTCGCCTGACTGTAATGCATCGGGCGGATTGCTGATGTAAACCAATCCATCGATTTCAGGCGCGTCGGCGCTGCTGCGGGCAACTGCCTGATTGTCTTCGATGTGATCAACCAGAACGGTCATGGTACGGCCGATCTTTTCAGTCAGCAGTTCACGGCTGATTGCTTCCTGCAATTGCATGAAGCGATCAAGACGCTCCTGTTTGATTTCGTCCGGAACAGCACCGGGCAACGCATTGGCCGCCGCGCCGTCGACCGGGGAATATTTAAAGCAGCCGACCCGGTTCAGCCGGGCGGCCTGCAGAAATTGCAGCAATTCTTCAAATTCGGCTTCGGTTTCACCTGGGAATCCGACAATGAATGTGCTGCGCAATGTGATGTCCGGGCATATTTCGCGCCACCGCTGAATGCGCGCCAGATTGTTCTCGGCGCTGGCGGGCCGTTTCATCGCCTTGAGAACACGTGTACTGGCATGTTGCAGCGGCACGTCGAGATAAGGCAGAATTTTTCCTTCAGCCATTAAAGGAATCACCTCATCAACATGCGGATATGGATAAACATAATGCAACCGCACCCACACGCCGAGTTCGCCAAGCGCACTGGCCAGTTCGGTCAGGCGTGTTTTGATCGGTCTGCCCTGCCAGAAACCGGTGCGGTATTTGATGTCCACGCCGTAAGCGCTGGTATCCTGCGAAATAATCAGCAATTCCTTGACGCCCGCATTGACCAGATTTTCGGCTTCCTGCAGGACCTGATGGATCGGACGGCTGACCAGGTCACCGCGCATTGAAGGAATGATGCAGAATGTGCAGCGGTGATTGCAGCCTTCTGAAATTTTGATATAGGCGTAGTGTTTGGGCGTCAGGCGTATGCCCTGCGGCGGAATCAGACTGGTGAACGGATCATGCGGTTGCGGCAGGTGCGCGTGGATTGCAGACATGACCTCCGGCAACGCATGCGGGCCGGTAACCGCGAGCACTTGCGGATGCGCCTGTTTGATAATATTGCCGTCCTCTTTTGCACCCAGGCATCCGGTGACGATGACCTTGCCGTTTTCGGCAAGCGCTTCGCCAATCGCGTCCAGCGATTCTTCCACGGCGCTGTCGATAAAGCCGCAAGTGTTGACGACGACAAGATCGGCTGCGTCATAGGTCGATGAAATTTCGTAACCTTCCGCCCTGAGTTGCGTCAGAATCTGCTCGGAGTCAACCAGCGCCTTGGGACAGCCGAGTGAAATAAAACCCACGCGGGGTGCGGTTTGCGCAGTTGTTTGTTTTTGTGATGACATGAAGAAAAGGTTGAGTGAATAAAGAAACCATGCAATGTTAGAATTTTAACTGATTCGATGTGAAAGTTATTTTTAATCTTGCGGACTTTACGGAGAAAGTGAATGGATAAGCGAAAACAGAATAATCGGCGTACCTTGTCAGGGCTGTTCGGCGCAATTATTGCAGGATTGTTATTGTCAGGCCTTTTTCCGTTGTCAGCGCATGCGCAGGTGGACTGCGGTGCATTGCCGCATTGGGTTGCGCTGGAGAATGGCCTGAAGATGAATCAGGAGCATGTTTTCTGCGGTGAATGGGATCGCAACCGGCCGAAAGGCTTTCATTCACGTCCGGGAGGCGTGAATCCCGCGACGGTAGCGAATTTTACCGTTCAGGACAAAACCAACGCGGCGGGCGTGTACACCGGTCGGTGGTCGTATAAAGGCCATTCCGGGAAAAACAAGTTTTCCTCCATGTTTCCGGATGGCTGTTCGGTCGAGCAGATTTTGAATTCCATTGCCCACGCCGCCGGTCAACAACGCAAATGCCCCGCCGGAGCGCCGGACTGGACGCTGTGCGGTTTTAATCAACCCGATACCGCTGCGGGTGAAACTGAAAGCGGGAAATATTGCAGCGTCAACAACCAGCGTTTTACCATCGGTTTTGCACCGCCGAAAAACGGCCGAATCAATACCGCTTTTCCCTTGTTCGAGTAAGTATTATGGATACATCTATCTGTACATGGCCCGGTCGCATTCCGGGCGACCCGGCGCATGACCGCATCATTGCCTACCTGACTGTGGATATTCAGAAAAGCCCCGTCTGGGCGAAAGAATTGCTGCATCACCTCGATGCGGTGGCGTCGGGTGCGTTGCCTTCGTGGGAACGTCCCGGCAACGCCTACTGCCTGTATGTGTATCCGGATCATGTGGAAATCGAGGATGATTACGGCGATACCGCCGGACAAAATGTCCGGATTCCGCTGGCGACATTTTTCGCTGCCGCACGGGCATGGCAGCAGGCGATAGCGGACGACCGGGAGAATCCGGAAGATATGTCCGGTAAAACCACGGAGGAATGACAGGATGAACAGCTATTGGCTTGCATTGCTGACAACGATTATTTTTATTGTACTGCCGTTGCCGCCGATTCATCCGTGGATGTCAGGCTGATCGGTACCTGGCAGGGCGAATACGATGAAGAAGACGGTTCGCTGAAAAGCTGGGTGCAAACGCGCAGCGAAAACGGTACGTACCAGATAGAGTTTCACTTTGCGGAAGCGGATGGTGCCGTGCATCGTCTGGCCGAGGAAGGCAAGTGGTGGATCGAGAGTGGCCTGTTTTACGAAATAGCGCCATCCTGGATGACGCAGCCGGATGCGTATCAGTATCGCTTTCAGGATAATGGGTGTATCGAATTTTTACTTGTGGCAAGCCACGAATCGGCGGAAGACGTAGGACGCTACCGGTTTGTTGAATGCCTTTCGGGTCGGCAGCCGTCGATATAATCCAATTTTGTCATAGCGCATTCGCGGCGCAGTGCTGCAAATAATCCCATGCAATTCCACCAACATACTGACTCCCCTTGAGTGTCACAGCCACCGTGTTTTCACCGGTCTGGCGCAGTGTGAAGGCGAAACCGTAAATATATTCCGCCCCGGCCAGGCTTTGCGCGTTGTTCATGATTTCCGGCGCGGATGTGCCGTAATCCCGGATGCCGTCCGGGTTCAGCGGTGAATTGCTGGCGTAGACATACGGCAGGAAGCGGGTATCGTAAGCGTGGATTTCCGATGCTGCAATCGCGGGATAAAAGCGCGGCTTGACATGAAAGACGCGCATCGACATTCTGCTGTCGGCGGACAATTTGCCGGTCAGGCAGCGCGTCAGTTGAATGTGCTCGCCTTGCAGTGTGGTTTCATGCAGCAAAGGTTTTTCTTTAGAATTGATCAATCCCGCGCACGCCGACAGCAGCGCCAAGAGCAGGATGGGGAGCAGGGTGGAAATGCGTGTGGCGGTGATTGTTTGGCGTGTCATGGGAATGCCTCGTGAGTTTATTACGGTTTACCTGCGGGAAATACCATACGGAAACCTGCTGCAGGGTTGCGGCGTGGGTTTTCGATCAAAACGTACCGGCAATAACAGCATCCCGTCCATCCTTTTCAGCAATACGCTGCAAGGCATGCAGGCGTTCTGTTTTGGGTAATTGGCCGATTTCTTTAACCGCGTCAAAAAAGCGATTCATATCACCGTTCTGCTGCGCGAGTAACGTCTGGAATGCGGGCAGCAGTTGCGTGTAGATCGATACCCTGGCCAGCCGGGCGTTGTTCAGTGGCTGCGCAAACCATGGATCAAAGCGGTTGAATTCGGTTCTGCCGGTTCTCAGCAGTTCAAACTGCGCATGCAAATCGTCGAAAATGCGCGCCTTACCCGCGCGCTTCCGGGCATCGTCCATATCCGTGTCAAAGAGCGCATCCAGACGTCTGCGATGATGCAGGATCAGCGTGTTAAACGCCGCCTGATGCGCATGCCGCGCCTGATACCTGACGTATTCCGCCGCGGCGTTGTTATGCGCCAGCCAGCGCCGGACGCCTTCCTGCTCAACCAGCGTGGCGAACGATTCGTTGAATACTGTGTCGCCGGGAACGAAAATCACCTGATGCGCCAGCTCATGAAATATCAGGCGCGCGAGTTCCAGCTCGGAGTGGTGGATAAACGTGTTCAGAACCGGATCATTAAACCACCCCAACGTGGAATACGCCGGTACGCCGCTGACATGCACGTCATAACCTTCTGCAGCGAGTTGCCGCGCATAATCTTCCGCGCGGGCCTGCGAGAAAAAGCCGCGGTAATTCACGCACCCGGCCTGCACAAAGCACCATTCCTTCAGCCGGGTGGACAGTTCAGGCGTGGCGACGACATTCCAGACCGCGTAGGGCCGTTCCAGATCGGCGTAATGCGTATAACTGCGGTTATCGGGAAGTCCGAGCGCCGTGCTGGCAAATGCGCGCACCCGGGCAACCGTGCCGAGCGTGCGCTTCAACTCCGCATCAGCGTTTGGATCGGCGATGATGGCATGAATCGGCTGCGCACGGCGCATCAAATCCATGTGGCCATTGACTGCCTGCGCATAAAAAGCCAGATTTGCGCAACCGTTGAGCAGCACAGCCAGAATCACGATGAGAACGCGGGCTAATCGGAATGAAATCTGCATTGTCGTTCACCTGATGTGAAAATGCTCAACGTACTGCACTACCGCGGCATAAAACTGGAAAAACCGCATTAAACGCACGTTTTAAAAAAGATTGATCAGTGTTTTGAGTGTGGATAATGTCGGCTGTTCACAATTTTGCCATGGACGGCATAAAAATGCTTGCGTCATTCGTGTTGATCAAATATGCATTATCCGGCGGCGCAAGCCCCGTAATTCACCCGCGCCGAACCGGACTCGGACTGCCTGCTGCGGAACAGCGGCGATTCATGCAATGAACAACCTTCAGCGGATTTATCAACTGCACCGCATTCTGGCGTCGCACCGTCTGCCGGTATCGCATAAGCGCCTGGAAGAACAACTGGAATGTTCGCGCGCCACGGTAATGCGCACTTCGTCGCCAGCTACGGCATCTTCGCGGGCGAAGCCAGCCAGACAGCGGTGTTGCGTTTCACCGCTGAACGCACCCGCCGGGCCGCCGACGAGCAATGGCCTCCGCAACAGCAAGGAAAATCTCTCCCGGATGGTTGCTTTGAATTGCGCATCCTCTATGTCAACGAAACCGAACTGGTGATGGGCATCCTCAAGCATGGCGCGGCCGTCGAGGTTATCGCACCGGAAAGCCTGCGCCGCACGATTGAACGCAATATTCTGGAAATGCAGGAAATATATATCGCGGAAAAAGTAGGCAAAAAATAAATTCACAGCATCGTTTTTTGAGCCTGCGGATACGGATAATCAATCCGGTATATTTTGACAAGGAGAGATCACATGTCGCGGCGCTTATTTTTACAATCGTTGACGGTGCTGTTCGGCGAGATCACATTGACCGCGATGGCGCAGGCGAAACCGGAATCACCATCGCCATTATCATCGAAACCGCACACCGACTGGAAAACTCTGCAAGTTTCACCTGTGGCGGGGTTTCAGTATTACCAGGGTGAAACACTGTGGCCGCAGCTCGCCACCGGGCAGGGCGTCAGGCTGATCCGCGAACCCGATAACCGCTTCGACCACCGCGCAGTACGCATTGACTGGCAAGGCAAAAAACTTGGTTATATTCCCGCAAAAGACAACGCCGCCGTAGCGCAACTGATGGATCGCGGCGAAACATTTTCAGCTTTGATAACAGGGTTAAAAAACAGTGATAATCCGTGGGAACGGATTGTGGTGGAGGTGAGGTGGCGAGGATGAACAAACAACTTTGGGAAAATCGCATTGTTATCAATGCAGAAATCCTGGCAGGCAAACCGGTAATAGCCGGAACGCGAATTTCAGTAGAACTGATACTCGATTGCCTGGCATCCGGCTGGAGCGTGGCAGAATTTATCGAAAACTATCCGCATGTTTCTCAGGAAGATGTATTGGCGGCGCTGGGATTTGCTGCGGATGTTATGCGGGTAAAATCATTTATCACGGTTGATGAAATTCAGAAAGGGAAACAATTTTGATTTATGCTCACAGTGCAAATGCCAATGGAGATTGGCACCCATTGCAAGAACATCTGACTAGCGTTGCTAAACTTGCAGGACAGTTTTCCAATAATTTGGCATGGCAAGACGAGGTTTGCTTGGCTGGATTGTTGCATGATCTTGGCAAATACGCTGACAGATTTCAGGCAAGACTGCGTGGTTCGGATTCCGGCCTCGACCACTGGTCGCAGGGTGCGTGGGTGGCACTGGCCGAACATCAAGCCATTGCCGCTGCGCTGGCGATTCAGGGACATCACGTCGGTCTGCAACGCGCCGACAAAGATGCATTACGCCGGATGAATCTTCAAGGGCTCACGCAAAATCATCCATTTAGACTAGCACTGAGCGATGCCGATCACTTGTTGCTTAAACAGCGTGCTGAGGCAGATGGATTATTCTTCCAAACACCTGAACAAACCGCGTTGTCACCCAAAAACGGCATGGCATATGCCGTCGCTAACATGCTTGATGTGCGGTTGTTGTTTTCGTGCTTGGTGGATGCCGATTTTCTTGACACCGAAGCGCACTTCGAGGGTAATGCGAAAGGCAAGCGTCCTCGACCTGAAGGGCCAAAGTTAGATGCCAGCGCAGCACTTGCAGCACTTGATGCCTACATGGCAAAATTGCGTGGTGCTACTGATGCGCAGACGGAGGTGCGGCAGGCGCGGCAAGATCTTTGGGGTGCGGTGGAATGTGCAGGAAAAATGCAACCTGGTTTGTTCACTCTGACCGCTCCCACAGGCTCTGGCAAGACGCTGGCCATGCTCAAATTCGCGCTGGAACATGCGGCGCGGCATAACTTAAAACGCGTCGTTCTGGCGGTGCCGTTCTTATCAGTCATCGAACAAACAGCGCGCGAATATCGGAAGGTGTTCAAATCATTCCCGGACAACTTTGTGCTGGAACATCACAGTTTGGCTGGATTAGGAGTTGAAGTGGAACAGCATGATGCCGAAGGTGCAAGTGAACGCCAGCGTCGACTGCTGGCTGAGAACTGGGATGCGCCGATTGTGTTGACCACCAATGTGCAGCTGCTCGAATCATTGTTTTCCAATCGTCCATCCTCCTGCCGCAAACTGCACAATCTGATGGAATCGGTGATTTTGTTTGATGAAGCACAAAGCTTACCGGCTGGCCTTGCGGTGCCCACGCTTGCGGCATTGTCGCACCTGTCATCTGCCTACCATTCGAGCGTGGTCTTTGCCACCGCCACCCAACCTGCTTTTGATACACTGCACAAAGCGGTGACAAAGCACGCTGCGCAAGGCTGGCAACCCGACGAAGCCGTGCCGAAACACGCTGACATGTTCCGCATATTGAAACGGATAGAGGTCTTATGGCCAAAGAGCGGAGAAAAGCGTGGCTGGGCGGAATTGGCCACCGACTTGCGTAGCGATAATGCAAAGCAGGTTTTGTGTGTGGTCAATCTCAAGCGGCATGTCCTTGCGCTGCTTGATGAGCTAGCCGGTACGGAGGGCTTATTTCATCTTTCCACCAACATGTGCGCAGAACACCGGAGGGATGTATTAAAAAAGGTTCGCGCAAGACTCAAGGCTGGCGAAACCTGCCACTTGATTTCCACACAATGCGTTGAGGCTGGTGTCGATCTTGACTTTCCGCTGGTCTATCGCGCACTCGCGCCGCTGGAAGCCATTGCCCAAGCCGCCGGACGTTGCAACCGTGAAGGTAAACTCAATGAGCAGGGTCAATTGGGTAGGGTGGTGGTATTCGAGCCAAACGTCGAAGAAGAACTGCGGCGGTGCTACCCCACCCACGCCTACTATCAAGCCGCTGAAGTCACGCGAACAATGTTGACTCTGCACGGTGATCTGAATATCAACGATCCCGCGCTATTCCGCGACTATTACCGGCGGCTTTATGATTTGAACAATCCGGTCAATTTGAATAAAGCATTGAACGATGCGATCACAGCGCTGGACTTTCCAGAGGTTGCCAGGTACTACCGCCTCATCGAGCAGAATACCATTCAGGTCTTGGTTCCGTGGACGGAACGGTGGGAAGAGTTTGATACATTGCGCAACGAAGCCGAGCGTGTAGGTATCTCCGCCAAGTGGATGCGTCGCGCGCAGGGACTTGCGGTCAGTATTTACCTGACACAAGAGGGACCGCCCGCTTGGGCAATTCCAGCAAAACTCAGGCGTGGTGGCACATCAGATGAATGGTTTTTCCTTGAAGGGGATTACTATGACGACACCCTTGGATTGAATCCGCCCAAGGGTGAGCAGGTTTTTATCGCATAAGGAAGACACATGGCAAACGGCATACATACATTGGAAGTCTGGGGCGATCTCGCCTGTTTCACCCGCCCCGAAATGAAGGTCGAGCGGTTTTCATATCCAGTTATTACTCCCTCGGCTGCCCGCGGAATTTTTGATGCTATCTATTGGGATGGTCGTCGTGACGATCGGATCATGCGCCCTTATTTTCACTGGCAGGTAAGATGTATCGAAGTGCTGGAGCTGCCTCGCTACATTGCTCTGCGACGCAACGAAGTAAAGGATGTTGTGCCGGGAACCGCTGTGCTCAACAGATGGATGAATGGTAATGCTGTACCCGAGCCAATCTGGGCGGATGGCAATAAGGATGAACTCGGTACCGACCAGAAAGGCCGTACCCAACGCCAGACCATGGCGCTCAAAAACGTGCGCTACCGGATAACTGCGCAAATAATTCCCAAGTCCGGTTTTGCGTACGATTACGGTAAATTCAACAGTCTGTTTGAGCGTCGTGCCAAGCAAGGAAAATGCTTTCAGCAGCCATATTTTGGTTGCCGTGAGTTTCCAGCCTTCTTTGAATACGTCGAGTCACCGGATGCCAGTACCATAGCTCCCGTTCCCATTGACCAGCGTTTAGGATTCATGCTCTACGATGTGTTTGATTTGCGCAAAGAAGCGGTAAGTGATGGCGACAAGCCATTCATCACGCTGTTCGATGCCCATGTGCGCAATGGCGTACTGAAAGTTCCGCCATTTGATAGTGTGTCAGTTAAAAAGCCGGGGAGAACATAATCATGCTGCAAGAACTGATGGAATATGGCGGCAGACTTGATTCTGAGCCCGGTTTCAAAACTCGCGAAGTGCGCTGGTGCATCGAGCTTGCCACTGACGGACGTTTTCTCAACGTGCTTCCGCTAGGCGATGGCAAACGCGGAGCAATGCATCACCGTTGCCCGGATATGCATGCTATGAATGCGGGTGGCAAGTCTCACTTTCTGGTGGAAACTGTGCAGACAGTGGTACTTATGTTCAAAGCCAATGAGGAAGCAAAGAAAATTGCCGGTACCGAAGATAAGCACAGATTCTTTGTTGAGATGCTAAGTAAGGCTACCGATACGGCTCCGGTACTCAGTGCGTTGGTAAACGCGCTAAAAAATGAATCTTGCCTTGAAGTTATACGTGAGGCACTTATCGCGAGGAAAGCCAAACCTGCCGACTGGCTCAGTTTTCGTATTGATGGCATTGATCCGCGAGAAGATGCAGTAATCCAAGCATGGTGGCGCGAATGGCGCAAGTTAGATATGGGCGGTGATTCACCTGATTCCGTAACAATTTCAGGTAATGCTATCGATGGCTCGATGGTCTGTTTCCTCAGTGGTGAGGCAACTCAGCCTTTGTTGACCCAACCAAAAATCACTGGGCTATCTGCTGTTGGTGGATTGAGTATGGGCGATGTGATGGTCGGCTTCGACAAAGCGGCTTTCGGCTCTTTCGGTCTGAATCAATCTGCCAATGCCGCCATGAGCGCCGAGGCTGCGCAGAAATATGTGGATGGCCTCAATGACTTGATTCGCAATCATTCACGCAAACTTGCCAACGCGCTGGTGGTTCATTGGTTCAAGCAACAGATTGCCCCGCAGGATGATCCGCTAGAGTGGTTAAACGGCTTCGAGTCGCAAGAACAAACCGAAGCGGCGGCACAAGCGGCAGCGCGTCGTTTGCTTGATGCGATCCGCAGCGGAGCGCGCGCTGATTTGGGTAACAACTATTATTACGCGCTGACGCTCTCCGGCGCATCCGGGCGAGTGATGGTGCGCGATTGGATGGAAGGACGTTTCGAGGATTTGGTGTGCAACATTGAGGCGTGGTTTTCCGATTTCGCTATCGTCATTGCCGGAGATAGAAAAGACTGCGACGGGAAAAAAATTGCCCACAATCCCAAGTTCTATGAAGTCTGCTTGGCATTGGTCAGAAATGACCAGAAAAAATCTATTTCGGAAAACCTGAAGCAATTGCCCGCGCCCAATGCCGCCACGTTATGGAAAGTGGCGGTGCAGAACTTGCCCATTCCGCAACCACTGATGGCGCAAGCACTGGCGCGCTTTCGTGCCGATCTGGTTGATAAAGATTCGCCACCGCTCAACCATGCCCGTATGGGTCTGATCAAAGCCTATTTCGTTCGTCTACAACAAGGAGGTGTCATCACTATGAAAGCCTATCTCAACCCCGATCACCCAGAATCCGCCTACCACTGCGGAAGGCTGCTGGCCGTGCTTGCCGAACTTCAATATGCGGCTTTGGGTGATGTGGGTGCCGGCGTAATACAGCGTTATTATGCCGCCGCCAGCCAGATGCCAGGATTGATTCTTGGACGCCTCGTTCGCAATGCACAGTTCCATTTGAATAAGCCCGATAAGCCATGGCTTAAATCAAAATTTGAGCAGCCTATGATGGAAATCGTGGAAAATCTCAAAGACAGGTTCCCAAAAATACTCAATCTTGAAGGCCAAGGATTGTTTGCTCTTGGCTATTACCAGCAACTCGCCGCACTGCGTGAGAGCAAGAAATCCAATGAAACTGCACAAGGAGAAACAAAATGACTGCGATCCAGAACCGTTACGAATTCCTCTATCTTTTCGATTGCGAAAACGGTAACCCGAATGGTGATCCAGACGCTGGTAATAGCCCGCGTATTGACCCGGAAGACATGCACGGACTGGTTTCCGATGTGGCTATCAAACGGCGGGTGCGCAACTATATTCAGGCAGCCTTCGGCAATAAAGCGCCCAATGCTATTTTCATTGAGCATTCGACTAATCTTAACAAGCAGATTACAGCAGCGCACGAAGCAACAGACGGTGCTCCCGCAGGTGGGGGGAACAGGGTACAAGTTGGGAATGCTCGTGACTGGATGTGCCAACAGTTTTTCGATGTACGTACCTTTGGTGCGGTCATGTCCACCGGCCCCAATGCCGGACAGGTGCGAGGCCCAGTACAGGTTGCTTTCTCGCGGTCCATTGACCCAATTCTGCCGATAGATGCCTCAATTACCCGCATGTCTGTGGCTGAAAAAGTGACTGGTGCCAAAACCAAAGCCGATTATGAAGAATGGGAAGGTAAGCAGGAAGAAGACTCGCTACGCACCATGGGTCGTAAGTCACTCATTCCTTACGGCCTCTATGTTGCCAAAGGCTTCGTCTCCGCTAATCTCGCGTCAGGTACGGGCTTTTCCGATGACGATCTCGTTCATCTGTGGGATGCGCTGAAAGGCATGTGGGATCACGACCGATCTGCCTCCAAAGGAGTGATGTCCTGCCGAGGGTTGTATGTGTTCAAGCACGTTGGCACCGACAGCGATGCTATTCAGCGTGTGCGCCAAGCGATGCTCGGTTGCGCCCCCGCGCAGCGACAGCTGGATTTTTCTACGGATTCTCGTCCGGTTGATAATGCGATTATCCAAATCAACAAGCGCGAAGGATTGGTTGGTTCGCCGCGCGCTTTCTCGGATTATGTAGTTAAAGTTAATAAAGATAGGTTACCTGACGGAGTGGATTTAATCCCGCTCTGCTGATATCAAAAATATAAAGAGTAACCGCATGAATGAAATTTTGTTTCTTGTGGAAGAAATACCGGATGGAGGTTTTATTGCCCATGCGATTGGGGTTTCCATTATTACCGAAGCCGATGATTCTGAGAGCCTTTACATTCAGATCCGGGATGCAGTGCATTGTCATTTCAGTAAGGAAGAAATTCCTCAGATCATTCGTTTATTTTTCATTCGTGAAGAAATAATTGCTGTATGAAATTGCTACATTATAATTTGGTTCAAGTTGTATTGAACGTCAAGCTCGGTATGAGTGGATGAGTAATAACGAGCAAAATGATCCAATCAACGTTTCCGCCCTTAATCAATACACCTATTGTCCGCGTCGTTGTGGTTTGATCTATCTGGAGAGCGAGTTCTCAGACAACATTCACACCGCACGTGGAAACGCCGAACATGAGCGGGTTGATCAATCGGGATGGGTGACTACTCAAGAAGGTGCACGAACGGAATGTGCCTTACCGGTATGGTCGGATCGTCTCGGGTTGGTAGGCAGATGCGATGTGGTTGAATTCTGGCCGGATGGTACTGTGTATCCGGTAGAGTACAAGCATGGCGCGCGCAAGAAATGGTTGAATGACGATCTGCAACTTGCAGCGCAAGCGATCTGCCTGGAAGAAATGACCGGCAAGCCGGTGACGCATGGCGCGATTTATCATCACACTTCCCGTCGCCGCCGGGAAGTCGCCATCACTGGTTTGCTGCGCCAGCAAGTCGAGGAAACCGTGGCGGCGGTACGTGCTTTGCTGGCTTGCGGAACATTACCACCGCCGGTTAATGACGCGCGCTGCAAGGAGTGTTCGTTGAAGGAAATTTGCCAGCCGCAGGCATTGGCGGATAAGACACATCAGCATGAATTGCTGGATGAATTGTTTAACGTGGACGAATAGCGTAATGAAGCATGCCACATACGCCCAGAAACGCACGCTCGACAGTTTCCATTTCCGTATCGCTGAGAATGGCCAGCGGTCCCTCTCCAAACCGGGAACGATCCAGTGTGCGCGGCTGATCGACAATGACCTGGCAATCCTTCAACAGGCGGTGGCGGGCGGTGATGGTGATGCGCCACTGTTTGAAAGCCGGGTAGATCTGTGTCGTCATGGGCAGAATGATGATCATCGGTGTGCCGATCGCGGTCAGCGCGTTGTCCTGCAAAACCAGCATCGGCCGTATTTTGCCGACTTCCTGTCCGCGCGGGGGATTCAGGTTGGCGACCCAGATCTCGCCACGGTGAATTACTTCCACCATTTTTCAGTGGATTCCGGATTTGACGGGTCGCCGGATGCAGGGTTTCCGGTTTTTTCCGGTATTTCGCCGTCGAGGGACAAAAATTCTTCGGCAATTTCAAGCGCCTCCCGGCGGATGTTGTTGTCGGCATATGCCGTTCGCGCTTCCTCCAGCAGTTGATCCATGAAGCGTTTCTTTTCGATTTCCGTGAGATACCAGTTAAGCGCATCGCGCGCGATTTCGGAACGGGTTTTGTTTTCCCGCCGGGCTTCTTCGGCAAGCTGCTGCTCGATTTGTTCGGTCAGGCGAATATTGAGCATTGACATAGGGTGCTTTCTTATTAATCGAATGATGTCTTACGGATTGTAATACGAAATGTATCAGGTTCTCAATACGCTCTATATCATGACGCCCAACGCCTATGCGCATCTGGAAAATGACACCGTGCGCATTGATGTGGAGCGGCAAAAAAAGCTTCAGGTGCCGCTGCATCATCTTGGCACGCTGGTGTGTTTTGGCAATGTCATGATTTCTCCGGCGCTGATGCATCGCTGCGCCGATAACGGTATCGGTCTGGTGCTGCTGGATGGCAACGGGCGGTTTAAAGCACGTTTGGAAGGCGCGGTCAGCGGCAATATTCTGCTACGCCAGGCGCAGCATTGCAAAGCAGCGGAGGAATCATTTGCGTTGGCACTGGCTAAAGCAGTGATCGCCGGGAAATTACGTAATTCCCGCCAGGTTCTGCTGCGTGGCGCGCGTGAGACGAACGATGAGCAGGATCAAAAAATGCTCGGTGCGGCAGCCGATGCATTGGCTATTTCGATACGCAATCTGGCGGTGGCGACGGATCTGGACGTGGTGCGCGGTATCGAAGGCGATGCCGCCAAAGTATATTTCTCAGCATTGCCAAGCCTGGTGCGGCGCAATGCCCGCGAGCATTTCACCATGGATGGACGCACCCGCAGGCCGCCGCGCGATCGCTTTAATGCTTTGCTGTCTTTTCTCTATTCCATGGTGATGAACGATTGCCGCTCAGCGATTGAAAGTGTCGGACTCGATCCGCAATTGGGCTTTCTGCACAGTGTGCGGCCGGGCAGGGCAGCTTTGGCGCTGGATTTGATGGAGGAGTTCCGTGCTGTTCTGGCTGATCGACTGGCGTTGACGCTGGTTAATCGCGGTCAGATTACCGAGCGTAACTTGCAGATGCGCGAAGGCGGCGCGGTTTATCTGCAGGACGATGCGCGCAAAATTGTCGTGGCGGCTTATCAGGAGCGGAAACAGGAAGAAATCACTCACCCGCTGCTCGATACCAAAGTGCCGTTCGGGTTGCTGCCGCAGTTGCAGGCACGCTTCATGGCGCGAACGATTCGCGGCGACATGGATGCCTACATTCCATTTCTGGTGAAATAATATGCTGATTATCGTGACCTATGATGTTTCAACGGAAACCAGGGAAGGCCGCAGAAGATTGCGGCGCGTTGCCAGAATATGCGAAGGAATCGGGCAGCGTGTGCAGAAATCGGTATTCGAATGCAAAGTCAATCTCATGCAGTACGAAGAACTGGAGCGCAGACTACTGGCCGAGATTGATGAAAAAGAAGATAATCTTCGACTTTATCGCCTAACAGAGCCAGTTGATCTGCACGTCAAGGAATACGGAAAATTCAAGGCTGTTGATTTTGATGGTTCGCTCATCGTCTGATGCGCGCGGATCACCAGCAATGGCAGAATCCTCGCCGGTTCGCGAAACATGTAATGAACTGAAAATACGAGTGTATTTGTGATCATGTTATTAACCATCTCAAAAAATGACTGCCTTAAATGCCAGTTCGCGCATTTACAAAAAATTTCCTTGTTGTATGATCAGGTTGTAGTTGTACTGTAGCGCCCGGCCCCAAAGCCGGGCGAGGATTGAAAC
>Ga0268299_1000426_pt1 | contig 135271 bp, 119 predicted proteins | sample NOBtaG_FD_193484 | JGI IMG/M metagenome (GOLD analysis project Ga0268299, IMG submission 193484) | Activated sludge microbial communities from bioreactor in Nijmegen, Gelderland, Netherland - NOB reactor | ecosystem: Engineered > Bioreactor > Aerobic > Activated sludge | place: Netherlands...
GCAGGCCGGGCTCGACGTCACGGCCGTCGACCTCAGCGCGCCGATGGTCGCGTTCCTGGCGCGCCATTTCGGGCGCCGCGGAGGGTGTCGGGTGCTGCGCGCCGATGCCTTCGCGCTCCCCTTCGGTGAGGGCGCGTTCGACGGGGCCGTCTGCATGAGCCTGATCGGGCGATTCGCCGATAGCGACAACCAGGCGGCGGTGCTTCGCGAGCTCTGCCGCGTCGTGCGCCCGGGCGGCTGGATGCTCTTCAATGACCGAAATCCGCGCAGTGTCTTCAGCCGCCGGCGCGGCAAAGGCGGGCTCGGCGAGCGGGATCTCGTCGAGCGGGGGCCGTCGCTCGGATTCGCGATCGATGCGTGCCGAGGGCTTCACGTCGTGAGCGGGGGCTTCGTTCGGAGCCTGCCGGCCGCGCTCGCCCGTGTCGTGGTGTGGCTCGATCGCATGGCGGTCGCGCTCCCCGGCGTGCCGCCGCACAACGTGTTGTATCGCGCGCGTCGGGTCGTGGCGTCCGGGGCGGGCGCCGACGCCGATCGGGGAAGTTGACAGTCGCGGGCCCTCCGACGGAAAACCCCGGCTACAGGAGGATTTCCCCATGATGTCCCGCCGTCTGCTGCTCGTCGGTCCTCTCCTCGTCGGGCTCGTGTCGCCCGCGCTCGCCTTCGACATCACCGGCACGTGGACCGGAACGCGGAAGTGCAAATTCTTCGCGGAGGGTGTGAAGATCAAGGCCGACCGCGAGGGCACCGTCCAGATCTCGCAGTCCGGAAACGCGGTCGGCTTCGACACCGCGATCGGCAGCACGCATCTCTACTCCGGTGTCGCGAACTTCGGGAGCGAGAAGCCGGAGAAGGGTGAGTTGTCCGTGCGCCATTGCCGTGACCACGACGTCAACGACCCGACCCCCTTCGACGCGCTCGGCCGGTTCATCGTGAAGACGAAGGACGGGAAGGTGAAGGCCACCATCAGCGGCGTCACGTTCGTCGCCGACGACTCGACCGCAGCGCCGAACGTCGGCACGTGCAAGTGGAAGCTCAAGCGGACCGCGACGGCGAACCCGAACGTGTCGACGGACTGCAACGCGCCGTAAGCGTCGCGCTCCGCGAACGGCGGGGCGACCGCATTCCTAGTAGGGGAGCGGCTCTTCGACGATGCGCCGGCCGCGCGGCGGCGGCGGGACGTTCACCCGGTAGTCGTCGGGATCGGCGACCGGTTGGCGCAGCGGGCGCTCGGGCGCCCGCTCCCGATCGGGCATGCCGCGATACTCGTTGTCGTTCGCGGCGGGTGCGGTGTCGCGCTCGTAGCGGTCGGCGGCGCGTTCGGGACGGGCGGGCGCGCGGTCGTAACGATCCGCGTCGCGATCCCACTGCTCGATCTCGCGGCCCGAGGGTTCACCACGGCCGCGGCCAGCGTCGAGATAGTCCGCGGCGCGCGGCGGCGGACGGTCGTCGAGCGGCGGGCGTCCGTCCATGGTCCGGATCTCTTGATCGCCGGGCGCGACGTCCTCGTAGCCGTCGGGCGTTCCCTCGCGCAGGAGCTCGTCGAGCGCTGCTTCGCTGTCGGCCTCGGGATCGGGCGGCGGCGGCGGGGGCCGCCAGCCCTGCATGCGCGCGACGGCGACGTCGAGGTCGTCGTCCATGTCGACGCTGGCGTAGCGTGCGGCGCCGGGCTCGGTGCCCTTCTTGAAGGTCTCGAGGTTGCCGTTGACGCTCGTCAGCAGGACGCCGTCGGGAATCGGAAAGTCGAGCACGGGTGCGGCGCCGAGCGCCTGCTCCATGAAGCTCAGGAAGATCGGGGCCGCGACGCGTCCGCCCGTCTGCTTCTTCCCGAGGCTCCGCTCGCTGTCGTACCCGACCCAGATGCCGGTCACGAGCTCGGGCGTGTACCCGACGAACCAGGCGTCGTGCATGTCGTTGGTGGTGCCGGTCTTGCCGGCGACGGGGCGACCGAGGGCCGCGACCTTCTTGCCCGTGCCGCGCTCGATGACGCTCTCCAGCATGCTCGTCACGAGATAGGCGGTCTCGGGCGTGATGACGGGCTCGCTCGCGGCGGTGAACTCCTCGAGCACCTTGCCGTGCGGGTCGGTGATCTTCGTGATGAACTGCGGATCGATGCGCCGTCCGCCCGCCGCGAACGGCGTATAGGCGCGTACGAGGTCGAAGAGCGTCACTTCCGCCGTGCCGAGCGAGATCGAGAGGTTCTTCGCGAACGGACGGCTGAAGCCGAAGCGCGGCAAGTAGTTGATGAGGTAGTTGAGCCCCATGCTCTGCGCGAGCTTCACGGTGACGACGTTGCGCGAGTGGGCGAGGGCGTTCCGGAGCGTGGTCGGACCGATGAACTTCTCATCGTAGTTCTGCGGCATCCAGGCGCGGCCGCCGCCGATCAACGTGATCGGCTCGTCGACGATGATCGATGCCGGCGTGTAGCCGCGGTCGAGCGCCGCCGAGTAGACGAACGGTTTGAACGACGATCCGGGCTGGCGAAGCGCCTGCATGACGCGGTTGAACTGGCTGCGCTCGTAGTCGTAGCCGCCGACGAGGGCCTTCACGTGGCCGCTCGGGAGCTCGACCGAGAGCAGCGCGCCTTCGAGCTGGGGATCGCTGTCGAGGGCGAACTGGAGCGTCCCGCCCGCCTTGCTCGCGTGCCGGCGGACGGCGATGACGTCGTTCTTGGCGAGGCCGGGCGGAAGCGGATGGTCCTGCGTCGGGATCAGCTGCCCCGTGAAGCGGTTCACCTGGACGCGGGCGCTGTTCTTCTCCATCCCGAGCACGAGGGCTTGATAGGACCGGCCCGCCTGCGGCTCGTCCGTGTCGCGCGTCGTCTTGGCCGACGCGATGAAGCGCTCGGCCTCCGCGTTGCTGAGGCGGCGAAGTGGGCGGGCGCGCGTCCGTCCGGCGTCGATCGTGTCGAGGTTCGAGCGCAGCGCTTCTTCGGCGGCTTTCTGCGTCGGGAGGTCGACGGTCGTGTAGACGTTGAGCCCGGCCTGGTACGGCGCCGTGCCCCCGTAGCGTTCCTCGAGTAGGCGGCGCACGTGCTCGACGAAGTACGGTGCCGCGACGTACGTCGGGGCGCTGATGTCGTGGCGGGTGAGGACGATTTCCTGCTTGAGGGCCTGCTCGCTCTGCTCCCACGTGACGTAGCGCTCGCGAGCCATGCGCTCCAGCACGTAGCGTTGCCGATACTTGGCGCGATCCCAGTGCCGCACGGGTGAGTAGCGGCTCGGCGCCTGCGGCAGTCCGGCCAGCAGGGCGGCCTCCGCGAGATCGAGGTCGGCGATGTCCTTCCCGAAGTATTCCTGTGCGGCGGCTCCGACGCCGTACGCTCCGTTCCCGAGATAGATCAGGTTCAAATAGAGATAGAGGATCTCGTCCTTGGTGAGCTGACGCTCGAGTCGGAGGGAGAGGAGGATCTCCTTCATCTTCCGCTCGTAGCTCCGCTCGGGCGTGAGCAGGAGCGACTTCACGACCTGCTGGGTGATGGTGCTGCCGCCCTGGACGACCGAGCCGGCGGTGAAGTTGGCGATCGCCGCGCGGGCGATTCCGAGCACGTCGACGCCCTTGTGCCGGTAGAAGTTCGAGTCCTCGGCGGCGATGAAGGCGTGCCGGACGACGTCCGGGATCTTGGCGATCGGCACGAGGTAGCGCTTCTCGGTGTAGAACTCGCCGAGGAGCGTGCCGTCCGCCGCGTAGACGCGGGTCGCGACCGGGAGTTGGTACCGGAGCAGCTTGTCGACCGGGGGCAGGTTCGCGCTGATCTCGCGGTAGACGACCCAGCCGGCAACGCTGCCCGTTCCCACTACGAAGAGCCCGACCCCCGCCGCGATCCGCCGCAGCCAGTGCCGCTTTGGCTTCTTCGCCTGCGCCTTTTTCGGCATGCGTTGCTCTTCTCCGCTCATATCGTTCGCTCCCCGGCATGGTCAATCGGCGACTGGCGACTCGCAGCCTTGCGAGCCGTCGCCGCCGATTGCGATAGCCGCCGGGGAGGCCAACACGTGGATGCCATCTTGTGTGTGGACGACGATCGCGCCGGGCTCGCGACCGTCGCGCGGACGCTTCGCGATGTCGCACCGGTCGTGACCGCGCATTCGGGAGCCGAAGCGTGCGCGGCGCTCGGACCCGAGATCGCGGTCGTCGTGAGCGACTACCGGATGCCGGCGATGCTCGGCACCGACCTCCTGGCCGCGGTGTCGGAGCGGGACGCCACGGTCGGGCGGATTCTCCTCACCGCCTATGCCGACGTGGAAAGCCTGATGGACGCGATCAACGTCGGCCACGTCCACCGCTACGTGGCGAAGCCGTGGGACGCCCGCGAGCTCCGCGCCGCGGTCCGGCAGTCGCACGAGGCGGCGCTCGCCGCCCGCGCCCGCATCCGGCTCGACGCGGAAACCTCACGCGCCTACGCACGGCTCCAGGAGCTCGACGCGCTCCGCACCCGCTTCGTCGCGCTCGCCGCGCACGAGCTCCGGACGCCGCTCCACGTGCTCGGCGCCGTGCTCGAGGCGCTCGCGGAATGCGGCCTCGACCAGGAGGCGGCGGCCTTCGTGGCGACGGCCGAGCGCAACGTGCGTTGGCTCGGGCGCAGCGTCGGCGCCATGACGGACCTGGTGCGGCTCTCGCAGCCGCGGCCACGGCCGCATGCGGCGCTGTGCCTCGCCGACGTCCTGCGGCGCGCGGCGGCCGACGTGGCGCCGCTCTGCGCGCGGCGCGCGTTGACGTTGGTGGTGGAAGACGCGCCCGCCACGCCGAGCTTCGGCGACGCGGACGACCTGCATCGCGCGGTCGTGAATCTCTCCTTGAACGCGATCCGCTTCACGCCGGACGGGGGACGCATCACGCTCGCGCTCCGCACCGAACCCGACGGTCACGGGCTCCTCGTCGGCGACACCGGCATCGGCATCGCGGCGGCGCTCTTGCCGACGTTGGGCGAGCCGTTCGTCACGGGGGCGGCGATCGACGCGCACCACAGCGATCCGATCGCGTTCGGCGCGGGCGGGCTCGGGCTCGGCCTCGCGGTCGTACGCGCGATCGCCGAGGCGCACGGCGGCACGCTGCGCCTCGCGAGCGTCGAGGGCGCCGGCACGACGGCGACGCTCGTCGTGCCGCGCGTCGCGCCGGCGTGAGCGCCTCGCCGTGGTCGATTGACACTCCGGGCGGTCGCCGAGACAATGCGCCGTGACCGAAACGCGCGTGCGCTTTCTCGACCTCCAGGCGCAGTACGGCGAGCTCCGGGGCGAGATCCAGCGCGCGGTCGAGGCGGTCTTCGCCTCCCAAGCGTTCGTGCTCGGTCCGGCGGTGGCCGACTTCGAGTCCGCGCTCGGCCGCTACATCGGCGGCGCCCACGTGATCGGCGTCGCGTCCGGCACCGACGCGCTCTATCTGGCGCTCCGGGCGTCCGGCATCGGCCCAGGGGACGCGGTCCTCACGACACCCTACAGCTTCGCGGCGAGCGCGACGCAGATCGCGCGGACGGGCGCCCGGCCGTACTTCGTCGACATCGAGGCCGACTCGTTCAATCTCGATCCCCGCCTCGCCGCGCGCTTTCTCGCCGAGGAGTGCCGTCGTGACGGTACGGTGGTGCGCGCGCCGGGCGGTGAAGCCGTGCGCGCGATCCTCCCGGTCCATCTCTTCGGCCGGCCGTGCGCGATCGACGAGCTGTCGGCGCTCGCGCGCGCCCACGGGCTCGTCGTGATCGAGGACGCAGCGCAAGCGATCGGCGCGCGCATCGGCGGCACCGGCGCGTATGCCGGCACCGTCGGGCGCTTCGGGTGCTTCTCCTTCTACCCGACGAAGAACCTCGGCGGCGCGGGCGACGGCGGCTGTGTGGTGACGCGCGACGCCGCGGACGCCGACCAGGTGCGGTCGCTCGCGCGGCACGGCGCCGAGGGCGGACCCTACCGGCACGTGGCGCTCGGGCTCGCGTCGCGGCTCGATGCGCTCCAGGCCGCCGTGCTCGGCGTGAAGCTCGCCCGCATCGACGCCTGGAACGCGGCGCGCCGGCGTCACGCGGAGCGGTACGATCACCTGCTCACGCGCGCGTTCGGGGCGGCGCGCGCGGTCGGCGCGCCGGCGATCGTCCCGGGGCATGTCTTCCATCAATACGTCGTCCGCGTGCCCGACCGGGATCGAGTACGGGCCGCGCTCGCCGCGGACGGTATCGAGACGCAGGTGTACTATCCGATCCCGCTGCACCTGCAGCCCTGTTTCGCGGCCTACGGCCATCGCACGGGCGATCGTCCGGAAGCCGAGCGCGCGAGCGTCGAGTCGCTCGCGCTGCCGATCTACCCCGAGCTCGACGACACGGCGGCGCGCCTCGTCGTCGAGCGCCTGGCGCGGGCCGTCGGCGAGCCCGGAGCGTGAGACGGCGCGCGCTGCCGTCCGCGCTCACGATCGCCGGCTCCGACAGCGGCGCCGGCGCGGGCATCCAGGCCGACCTCAAGACCTTCGCCGCGCGCGGCGTGCACGGCACGAGCGTGATCACGGCGATCACGGCCCAGGACACGTGCGCCGTGCGTGCGGTCACCGTCCTGCGCCCGGCCGTCGTGCGGGCGCAGATCGATGCGGTGCTCGACGACATCGGTGCCGACGCCGTGAAGACGGGCATGCTCGGAAGCGCCGCGGTGGTCGCGGCGGTCGCCGACGCGCTGACGGTGCATCGCGTGAAGCGGCTCGTCGTCGATCCGGTCATGCACGCGACGGAGGGCGGTACGCTCCTCGCGCGCGGCGGCGCGGCGATGCTCCGGCGCCGCCTCGTGCCCCTCGCCGAGATCGTGACGCCGAATCTCGCCGAGGCGTCGGTGCTGGTCGGATTTCCGGTCCGCGATCTCCGCGCGATGGAGGAAGCGGCGCGGGCGCTGGTCGCGGCCGGGGCGCGCGCGGCGGTCGTCACGGGTGGGCACCTCGCGGGTGATCCCATCGACGTCGCCGTGGTCGAGGGGGTGGTCCATCGATTCCGCGGTCGCCGGGTGCCGGGTCCGAGCCCACACGGCACGGGGTGCACGTTCGCGGCTGCGATCGCCGCCGAGCGCGCCAAGGACGTGCCGCTGGTCGAGGCGATCCGTGCCGCCAAGCGCTACGTGGCCTCCGCGATCAGGCGGGCGCATGCGGTCGGGCGGGGGCGTCCCATTCTGGGGCATCTTCCGGCCTCGGGGGGGGCGTGATCGAGTCCCGGCGTCGCGCTCCGGGGCCCGTCCCGTGCGCGTCCAACCCCGCGTTCCGACGCCTTTATGCGTTGTTCGTCCCCAGCGCCGTGGGCTATAGTCTCCGCCCGAGCAGCGACCCGCAGGTCCCTCCCGGAAGCTCGGGGCGCAGTGTCGACAGCATCACGGTCTCCCTCCCACGGCGGCCTTTTCCAGCACCAGCGCGGGCATCGATTCAGACGTGGAGCGCATGAGCGAACGCAAGCCGGCGGCAGCAGAGATCTCGTCTCGCCGCACCCGTACGCGCAAAGGGCAGGGGCTCTCGGTCCTCGAGGACATCGGGACCATCATCAGTCACTCGCAGACGCTCCAGGAGACCTTCGACAACCTGGTCCGGATCGTCGCGGAGCGCATGGGCACCGAAGTCTGCTCGCTCTATCTGTTCGATCCGAAGGACGAGCTCCTGACGTTGTGGGCGACGACCGGTCTCGAGCGCGCCGCCGTCGGCAAGGTCACGATGAAAGTGAGCGAGGGCCTCACCGGTCTCGTCATCGAGAAGGGCGAGCCCGTGATGGTCGTCGATGCCCTCGCGCACGCACGCTACAAGTACTTCCCGGAGACCGGCGAGGAGCGCTACCACTCGTTCCTCGGCGTCCCGATCGCCGAGAAGAAGACGGCGCTCGGCGTGCTCGTCGTGCAGACGCTGCGTCGCCGTCGCTTCACGCCGAACGAGCTCCGCTTGCTGCGCGCGATCGCCGCCCAGGCCGGCAGCATCATCGTCCAGGCGCGCCTCCTCGAGTCGCTCGAGAGCAAGGAGAAGGAGCGCCAGGAGTATCGGTCGCGGATGGTCGACGCGATTCGCCGCCTGCACGCCTACGAGACCACGGAGGACCGGCCTGCTCGCGGCGCCAAGCGGCGCCCCGGTCAGCACCGCCTGACGGGTCTCGGCGCTTCGCCGGGCTTCGGACAGGGCCGCGCGCATCTACTCCATCCGGAGGTCACGCTCGAGCAGGTGGAGGACCGCGTCGCCGACGATCCGGCCGGCGAGCGCCTGCGGCTCGCGCATGCCGTCGAGCGCTCGGTCGAGGAGATGGTCCGGCTGAAGGAAAAGATGCACACCGTCGCGCCCGAGATCGACGGGGCCATCTTCGACGCGCAGCGGATGATGCTGGAAGACGCGAGCTTCCTCGGCAAGATCACGGGCCGTCTCGACGAGGGGCTCGCCGCCGAAAGCGCGCTCCGGCAGGTCGTGGACGAGTACGTCGCCGCGTTTCTCGCGGTCACCGACGGCTACCTCCGCGAGCGCGCGGCCGACGTCCGCGACATCGGCCAGCGTCTTCTCCGCAACCTGCTCGGCCACGAGGAGCGCGAGCGCGGCTTCGCGGCCGACGTCGTCCTGGTCGCGCACGACCTCACGCTCACGGATCTGTCGCTCATGGAGCACGACCGCTTGAAGGGCATCGTGCTCGCGACGGGCGGCGTCACGTCGCACGCGTCGATCCTCGCCAAGTCCTTCGAGATCCCGACCGTCGTCGGCGTCGGCCACATCGCCGACGTGCTCCACGAGGGCGACGAGATGATCGTCGACGGCAACTCGGGCGTCGTCTACGTGAACCCGGGCGTCGACGTGAGTCGGGAATATCAGCGGCTCGCCAAGGAATACCGCGCCTTCAATTTGCAGCTCGAGGCGATCCGCGATCTCCCCGCCGAGACCTCCGACGGCCACCGCGTGCACCTCTTCGCGAACATCGGCCTCATCGGCGACATGAAGTTCGCGCGCGACCACGGCGCGGAAGGCGTCGGCCTCTATCGCACCGAGGTGCCGTTCCTTTCGTACAAGGACTTCCCGGGCGAGGAAGAGCAGCTCGCGCTCTATCGCAAGGTGATCGACCGCATGCCGGGCCGTCCGATCACGATCCGGACGCTCGATCTCGGCGCCGACAAATACGCGAGCTACCTCACCGCGCAGCAGGAGGAGAATCCGTTCCTCGGCTGGCGCTCGATCCGCATCTCGCTCGAGATGCCGGCGATCTTCAAGGCGCAGCTGCGCGCCATCCTGCGCGCCGGCGCGAGCGGACGGGTGCGGCTCATGTTCCCGATGATCTCGAGCGTCGAGGAGGTCCGGCGCATCAAGGAGCTGCTCGAGGAGGCGCGCGCGGAGCTCGACGAGGCCGGGCTGCCGTACGATCGCGCCATGCCGATCGGCATCATGATCGAGGTCCCGGCGGCGGTGTGGTTGGCGCCCCGGCTGATCGAAGAGGTCGACTTCTTCAGCATCGGCACCAACGACCTGATCCAGTATTTGCTCGCCGTGGACCGCAACAACTCGAAGGTGGCGCCGCTCTACGAGCCGCTGCACCCCGCCGTGCTCGGCGCAATCGCCGACGTCGCGCAGGCGGCGAAGGACGCCGGCAAGTCCGTCGGCATGTGCGGCGAGATGGCCTCGGACCCGCTCGCGACGTTGCCGCTCCTCGGCATGGGGCTCGACGACCTGAGCATGGGACCGTTCTTCGTGCCCGTCATCAAGCGTTTCATCCGCTCGGTGCCGTTCTCGCTCGCCGAGGAAGTCGCGCGCGACGTGCGCGCGCTCAGTACGGCCAAAGAGATCAAAGGCTATTTGTTCTCGCGGCTCCGTGAGCTCGGCGTCATCGAGCTCATGGACATCTATCACTGATCGCTCGGTTCGGATCCGTGCTCGGTCGGTCGTGGGTCGGCTCGGTGTGGGCGACATCGCGACGAGAGCCGAGGCATCCGACGAGGAGCCGGCCCGAAAAGCGAGCCCGCTGTCTGAGTGAGCTGGGAACGGGCGGAGGGTCGGCGGGGTGCGAGCGAGTTCGGGCGAGCCGGGCCGGCGACGAAGACGGATCGGCTTCGTCGCGTGTCGCCCACACCGAGCTGACCCACGACCGACCGCGCCTCGCAGCCACTTTCGTGTAGCGATTGAATCGCCTGCGGGTGCTGATTGACAAGATTTGGGGCCGTCGATAAGCGACCTTGCCCGCTGCAAAAGGAGGCGTCCATGTGGCTGCGTGAGGAAGACGAAGATTTCGACGACGACGACGATTTCGACGACGACGACGACGATCTCGACGATGACGACGACGAGGACGACGACGACGAGGAGTGGAACGCCGACGAGTAGTCGTCGGCGCGAGGGCTGATCGAAGGGACGCGAGGGCGCAATGGGGACGAGCCGAGCGTGGGAAACGCCCGCATTCCCCTTCGAACGCGTCGACATCCGCGAGCGCGAGTTGTGGCTGCGTCCTTTGCTCGCGGCCGACGCCTTCGCGCTCTTCCGCTTGATCGACGGCGAGCGCGCCCGGCTCGGCCGTTGGTTGCCGTGGGTCGAAGAGACCCGCACCGAGCGTGACAGCGCTCGTTTCATCGCCGACGCCACGGAAGAACGGCGCCGGCGTCGCAGTCTCGTCCTCGCGATGTGTGTCGAGGGCACGATCGTCGGGACGATCGGGTTGCACTACGTCGAGTGGTTCGATCGCTCGGCGGAGCTCGGTTACTGGATCGGCTCACGGGGCGAGGGGCAGGGCTACGTGACGCGCGCCGCGCGGCTCGTGTTCGACTTCGCCTTCGGGGCGGTCGGGCTGCACCGCATCGTCGTGCGGTGCGCCGTCGGCAACGACCGGAGCGCGCGTGTGGCCGAGCGGCTCGGTATGAAGCGCGAGGGGTTGCTGCGCGAGGCGCATTACGTCGGGGGCCGGTTCCTCGACCAGCACCTCTACTCGATCCTGCGGCACGAGCACCTCGGGGAGCGCTGACCGTCATGGATCTCCAGCTGCGCGACAAGGTCGTGGTCGTCACCGGCGGGGCTTCGGGGATCGGGCTCGTCACCGCGCGGACGTTCGCCGGCGAGGGCGCGCGTCTCGTGCTCGGCGACGTGAACGCCGGGGCGCTCGACGCCGTCGCCGCGGAGCTCGGCGCGGTCGGGCAGGTCGTCGACGTCCGCGAGTACGCCCAGTGCGAGCGGCTCGTCGCGCGCGCCGTCGAGGCCCATGGTCGCGTCGACGTGCTCGTGAACAGCGCCGGGGTCGGCGGCATCCCGCGCCTCTTCATCGAGTCGGCGCCCGACGACGGCGACTGGGACGCGATGCTCGACATCAACCTCCGCGGCACGATGCACTGCTGCCGCGCGGTCGCCGAGCGCATGATCGCGCAGCGCTCGGGGCGGATCGTCAACCTCGCGTCCGAGGCCGGGAAGGGCAACGAGAAACGGATCGTGGTCTACGGCGCGACCAAGGGGGGCGTGATCGCGCTCACCAAGGGGCTCGCGATCGAGCTCGGGCGGTTCGGGATCACGGTCAACGCCGTCTGTCCCGGCGTCACGCGGACGCCGATGACCTCGTACATCACGGACGACATGGAGCGGGAATGGGCGCGCTACTACCCACTCGGGCGTCTCGGGCGGCCCGAGGACATCGCGCCCATGATCGCGTTCCTGGCGTCGTCGTCGGCGTCGTGGATCACGGGCCAGGCGATCAGCGTGAACGGCGGCTTCGGCCGCTCGTAAGCGGCGAATCGGCCGGCTGTCGATTCCGGCCCTCCTCGTTCGACGTAGAGACGAATCCCGACGCGCGCCGTGCGCCGTCGACACACGGCATCGGATCGCGTCGACTAGCCGACGCGGGCCGTGCGCCGTCGACACACGGCATCGGATCGCGTCGACTAGCCGAACGAAGGAGAGACTCCATGTCCACGCCCCAAATGATCTTCGTCAATCTTCCCGTCCGCGATCTGGCGCGCTCGAAGCGCTTCTTCGAGGCGCTCGGGTTCGGCTTCAATCCCCAGTTCACCGACGACACCGCCGCCTGCATGGTCATCAGCGAGACGATCTTCGCCATGCTCCTCACGCACGAGAAGTTCGGCACGTTCACGCCCAAGACGTCGGCCATCTGCGACGCCAAGCAGAACACCGAGGTGCTGATCGCCCTCTCGCGGGAGAATCGCGCCGCCGTCGACGACATCGTGAAGAAGGCCGTCGCCGCCGGCGGCAACACCTTCAGCGATCCGCAGGACCACGGGTTCATGTACGCCCACGCCTTCCAGGATCTCGACGGCCACGTGTGGGAGGTGATGTGGATGGATCCGGCGGCGGTGCAGTAGCCGCCGGTCCCGGCCTGCCACGAAGCGTTGCAGGCCCGACGGGGCGGCGCTATTCCGTGCATCGGCGAGGTGGTGACGATGCGACGGTGGCTACGGTCTGACGTGGCGGTGGGGATGCGCACGCTCGGAGTGCTCGGGGCGCTCGCGATGCTGGCGACGATGGCGACCGGAGCGCGTGCCAACGCCGACGCGGCGGGTCGCATCGAGCGCATCCAGCTCAAGACCGAGCGCGACGCGACGAAGGTCATCATCATGCTCTCCCGGCCGCTCGCGTTCGACGTTCGCGTCCTCGATGCCGAGGCGCAAAAGAGCGGACGCCGTCTCGTCCTCGACTTCACGAACGCGACGCTCGCCCCGGAGGTCGTCCCGCCGATGGAAGTCGGCGACGGGTTCGTCCGTCAGATTCGGACCGGGCAGTTCACGGCGAGCACGGCGCGCATCGTGCTCGACGTCGCGAGCGACACGAAGCACTCGGTCGAGGCCTACGAGTCGCCGCCGCACGTGACGATCGCGATCGGGGGGCCGGTGCGAGCGTCGGACGTCGACCTCCTGAAGCCCCCACCGGGGAAGCCCGCCGTCCCCGCCCGCTGACCGGCGTCAGGCGGCGCGGTCGGCCGCGTCCGGTGCGGCGCTCCGACGCGGCAGTACGATCGCGAACGTGCTGCCGCGGCCGAGCTCCGACGTCAGCTCGAGGCGGCCGCCGAAGCACTTGGCCACGATGTCGCGGGAAATCGGCAGCCCGAGGCCGGTGCCGCGTCCCGAGGGCTTGGTCGTGAAGAGCTCCTCGAAGATGCGCTCGCGGTGCTCGGGGGCGATGCCGGCGCCGTCGTCCTCGACCGTCACGGTGACCTCCTCGGCGGTCTCGCGCACGCGCAAGCGAATGGCACCCTCCGCGGTGCCGCAGCCCTCGTAGGCATCGACCGCGTTCGTCAGGAGATTGGTCAGGACCTGCCCGAGCTTGCCGGCGTCGCCGAAGAGCGTGACCTCGTCGGGGCACTCGATGGTGAGCGTGCAGGACGCCTGGCGGAGCTGGTGATCGAGCAAGTGGCGCGTGTCGGTGATCAACTGGGGGAGGCTGAACGCGCAGTTCTCGGTGCGATCGAGGTTCCGGGTGTGCGCCTTCACGCTTCGGATGTAGCCGGCGGCCTTGTTCGTCCACGCCGTCAGGTTGCCCGCCACCTCGGCGAGCTCGCTCGCGATCTGGCGGTGGTCGTCGACCGTGACCGAGGCGTCGCCGATCGACGAGGCGTACTCGGCGATCAGCTCGTCGAGGGTCTTCAGCGAGTTCAGCGTCGCGCCGAGCGGCGTGTTGACCTCGTGCGCGATGCCCGCGGTCAGGCGACCGACGGTCGCCATCTTCTCGGCGCGGACGAGGCTCTCGTGGCTCTGCTGGAGCTCCTGATACGCGCGCTCGCGCTCGCCGAGGGAGGTGGCGAGGTCGTCGTTGACCATGGCGAGCTCGCTCGTTCGCTGCGTGACCTTGTGCTCGAGGCTGACGTTCAGCTCCTCGACCTGCCGGTACGACCGGGCGTTCAGGACCGCGACCGCGACCTGATTCGCGAACGTCGCGAGGAAGTCGACGTCGTCGAGGGTGAACATGCGGCCCGATTCCTTCGGGCCGAGCGCCAGGAAGCCGATCGGATCGCCGGTGCCGAGCGGCAGGACGACCTCGGCCCCGAGCGTGCGGAGCACCTCCGCGGTGCGGCGCTCGTCCGCGGTGAGCGGACGGTCCGCGTCGCGTTCGTACGTGCTGACGGCGCGCGCGGTCGCGCGAAGGTCGCCGATCAGGGGGTGGGCGCCCGCGATCGGCTCGCGGCGAGCGGGCCCGGCGCCCGCGGAGTGGGCGAGGGCGAAGTCGCCGCCGTCGGCGAGCCAGAGCGACGCGTTGCGCACGTTCAGGGACTGGCACACGACCTCGATCGTGAGCGTGGAGATGTCGTCGAGGTCGAGGGTCGCGACGAGGGCGCCGCTCGCGCGCTGGAGCGTGCGCTGCGCGTCGTGATTGGTGCGATGGTAGAGGCGATCGACGATCCGTTGGATGCGCTCGCGGAGCGGCAACAGCCCGAACACCATGAGCACGCCGAAGAGCAGCGGCACGACGGCGGATTGGGCGGCGTTCGCGCTCTGGAGGGCGGCGCCGACGACGAAGACCATGCCGGCGTACACGCCGGCGACCGTGCCGGTCAGCACGAGGTAGTTGGTCGCGCGCCGGAGGAGGGCGTCGATCTCGAAGAGGTCGTGCTTCAACACCGCGTACGCGAGGCCGAGCGGGAAGAGGAACGCCGTGAACGCCGCCATGTTGATCGGCGCCTCGCCGCCGATCAGGGCCGAGGCGGTGAGGAGCCAGGCGGGCACGGCGAAGCCGGTGAGCAGCGCCAGCGCGACGATGCCGAGGCGCTTCCGGACGAGGAGCGACGGGCTCGTCACGTAGGCGTGCAGGCTCGAGAGCATGAGCCCGGCGCCGACGACGCCGACTCCGAGCATGCAGAGGTTGTGGATTCGCGAGTACGCGTCGGGGTCGTACAGCCACGCCTGGTAGACGCCGGCCCAGACCGTCGCGAGCCCGTAGACGGCGGCGAGGACCTTGCGCCGCCAGCGCCCGAGACGGACGACGGGAAACACGATCGCCAGGTGGAAGAGCGTCGGTGCGAAGAAGGCTTCGGTCGTGACGTGGAGGCGGAAGAACCGAGCCGGACCGTAGAGATCCATCGCCGTCAGGAAGAAGAGCCCGAGGTTCACCATGACCGCCATCGTGCCGGCGGTCGTCGGCGTGGACGGCCCGAGCATCCAGACGAGCACGCCGACGCCGCTGAAGATCACGCCGTTCAGCAGCAGCGCACCGAAGAGGGCGATCCAGTCGCCGCCCGTGAAGCGCATCGCCGCGAGCGACTGCGTGGTGGTCTGCCCGGCGGCGCGGAGCTCGTAGGTGTGCACCTCGTCCGGGGCTCCCGCGGCGACGCGTGCGTAGGCCGCCTCCGCGCTCGCGACCGGCAGGCCGTCCACGCGCAGCACCTCGTGCTGATAGAGGCCGTCGCTGGCATTGGCGACGCTCCAGTGCGGCCGTCCGATCGACGGCACCACGCGGTTCGCCATGATGAAGAAGCCGGGGAACGTCGTCTGCACCCAGCCGAGGCTCGTGACCACGACGGTGAGGGTCACGAGGACGACCGCGACCACGTAGGCGCCCGTGACGACGCGCATGCCCGGCGTCCGTGTGCTCACGCGTCCCTCCGGCGTACGACGACCCCGACGAGCACGAGCCCGACGACGACGCACCCGAAGGCGAACGCGTCGTGCGAGCGGACGTAGAGCGTCAGGTCGTTGCGCGGCACGACGACTCCGGTCGTGATGCCGCGGGTGCCCGCCGCGAGGAGCGCGAACGGACGGCCGGTCGGGTCGACGAACCCCGAGATGCCCGTCGTCGCCGCGCGTGCGAGGTAGCGCCGGGTCTCGACCGCGCGGAAGACCGCGATCGCGAGGTGTTGCTCCGCGGCGCCGAGCCCCGCGAGATCGAGCCAGCCGTCGTTTGAGACGTTGACCAGGACTTCGGCGCCGCTTCGCACGAGGTCGCCGACGAGCGCGGGGTAGATGACCTCGTAGCAGATCGTCATGCCGAGCCGTCCGCTCGCGGTCGCGAACGGGATCGAGGGCCCGCCCGCGCTGAACACGCGATCCTCCGCGGCGGCGAGCGTCGGCCCGAACGCGAGCGGCTGATACTCGGCGAAGGGTACGAGGTGGCGCTTGTCGTACGTGGCGACGGCGCCGTCGGGCCCGAGGTGGTAGGCGGCGTTGCGGTAGTGATCGCCGCCGTCGTCGGCGCCGATCATGCGCGGAGCTCCGAACACGAGGCCGCCCGGGACGCTGGCCGCGAGCGTGGCGAGGAGCGGGAGGATGCGCGGATCGCCCTCCGGATAGAGCGGGAGTGCGTACTCCGGCCACACGACGAGATCGGGATCCTCGGCGATCGCCTGCCGCGTGAGGTCGCCGTAGACGAGCAGGGCCCGGTCGCTCGCCGCGCGCTGCCAGGTCGTGACGAGCGGCGTGTTGCCCTGCACGAGCGCGACCGTCTGCGGCGCGCCGGCCGACGGATCGCCCGGCACCGCGGCGAGGCGCGCGTGGCCGTAGAGCACGGCGGCGCCGACGAGCGTCGCCGCGGCCCCGAGCGGGGCGAGCGCGCGGCCGGGGGAGAAGCGTCGGACGTCGCGCAGCGCGAGCACCGCGGCGACGTTCACCAGCGCGATCAGGAAGGACACGCCGTACGCGCCGGTCACGTCCGCGATCTGGACGAGCGCGGGCGAGGACCACTGCCCGTGCGCGAGGAGGTTCCACGGCAGGCCCGTCAGGACGCGCGTCCGTCCGAGCTCGTGCAACACCCAGAGCGCCGGAATGCCCGCGAGCGCCGTCCAGCGTCCGGACGCGAGCAGGATGCGCGCGCCCGCGCCGACGACGCCGACCCACGCCGCGATGTAGAGGAGCCCGGCCCCCGTGAAGAACACGAGCGCCGTGAGGACGCTGCTCGCGAAGTAGGCGTGCACCGCGCCGAGGAGCCACGGCGCCGAGGCCGCGAAGAACGTGAAGCCGTAGAGGGCGCCCGCGAGATAGGCCGTACGGACGCTGCACCGCCGGACGACGAGCAGGAGCGGCACGAGCGCGACCCACCCGAGCGCCGTCCATCCGTGGGGCGGCAGGGCCGCGGCGTAGACGAGACCACCGGCGACGATCGCAGCCGCGCGGCCGGCCGCGATACGCAGATCAGGACGCGATGGCAGCGTCGTGCCCATCCTCGATCCCGAGGTTCGCGGGCGCGCAGGGCAGCGTCAGCGCGAACGTCGCGCCATCACCGAGGTCGGACACGACCGTCAGGTCGCCGCCCATGAGCCGCGCCAGGCGCCGCGCGATCGTCAGGCCGACGCCCGCGCCGTCGCGCTTCCGCGTGATGCCGCCCTCGACCTGGAAGAACGGCTCGAAGATGCGCTCGTGGTGCTCGGGCGCGATCCCGATCCCCTCGTCGCGCACGGTCATGACGACGACGTCGTCGGTGTGGGTCGCCGTGACGGTGATGGCACCGGTCGCCGCGAACTTGGACGCGTTCGAGAGCAGGCTGCGGAGCACGACCTGGAGCTTCTTGTGATCGACGAGGATCGGCGGCAGCGCGGGCGCGATCTCGCAGGCGAACCCGAGTGGCTTCGTGCCGATCTTGGCGGCGGCGAGCTGCTGGACCTCGGCGGCGAGCGCCGCGCCGCCGAGCGCAACGGGCTCCGCCCGCATGCGGCCCATGTCGAGCTCCGAGAGATGGAGGAAGTCGTTCACCAGCTCGAGCAGCGACTGCGCGCTCGCGCGGATGCGTTCGAGCGTGTCGGTGGCGCCGGGTGCCACGTCGTCGCGCAGCAGCTCCGTGTACCCGAGCACGATGTGGAGCGGCGTCCGGAACTCGTGCGACACGTTGTTCAGGATCTGGGACTTCAACGACTCGGCCTCGCGGATCTGCCGAATCTGCGCATGGGCCTTCAGGGCGACGTCGACCCACAGCAGCAACCGGTCCGGGCCCTCCGTCTTGTCGTGATAGCCCTGGATCGCGAGCTGACGAAGCATCTCGCGCGGCGGCTTCTCCCCGGAGTAGCCGGTCTGGAGCACGATCTGCACGTCGCGGTCGATCTTGCGGATCTCGGCGACCACCTGCTCGCCGGTCATGCGCGGCATGCAGTAGTCGACCAGCACGAGGTCGATCGTTTCCTCGGCGAACGTCGCGAGCGCCTGGGCGCCGCTCTCGGCGAGGAGTACGCGATGCCCTTCGCGTTCCAGCAGGAGACGGACCGACGTGAGCACCTCCTGCTGGTCGTCGACGACCAAGACCGTCGAACCGCTCGTCACCGCCTCGTGTCGTTTGCGCGCCATGCGACTTCTCCTCAGGGAATCCCCGAGTGCAAGCCGGATGCCGCGGCGGCCGCGTTGGCGTGCGGAGTCGAAAAGCGAGCGCCGCCGCGATCGCTCGCGCCAGACGACGTGACATGACGCACGTCAGGCGGGGGTCGACCGCGGCGGCGTGGGGTTTGACGGGAGTTGCAGGGGTGACAGCCGAACGCGATTTGTGACGAGCGGAGCGGCCGCCCGCGTGCGGTGCGGACGGGGCGGCCGCTCGGACTTCAGGACTTCGTGGTCGCGATCGCCGCGCTCGGGCTGCGGAGCGGGCTGTAGTAGTGGACGGTACCCGTGCTCGTGACCGACTTCCCGACGAAAGCGCCGTAGAAGGCCGCGCCCGCGTTGATGGTCACGGTCGAGGTCGGCGCGTAGACCACGCCGTAGAAGGAGCTCAGGAGCTTGCCCGTCAGGCTCACCGGCGACGTGCCGGTGACGTAGATCGCGAACTGCTCGGGGTTGCGATTCAGGACGATGACCGAGGCGAGGTTCGCGATCGACACCGGGCCGTCGACGTAGAGTGTGACCGGGCCGCGCGTGTTGTCGATCACGAGCTGCGCCAGGCCGGCGAGCTGGACGCGGGAGACGCGGAAGCTCCCCGGGCCGCTGATCGTGCGGAGGCCGAGCGACATGTCGATCGGCGGGATGGTCGCGATGCCCGGCGGCATCTTGATCGACATGAACGTCGGGCTCGAGACGAGCGTGTACCGGTCGCCGGTCACGGTCGCGCCGCGCGCGACCGACAGCGTCTTGCCGGTGACGTCGCCGTCGACCGTCCCGCGATCCTGGACCGTCAGGCTGCCCGCGCTGAAGACGTCGCCGGTGGCGAGCGTGCCGCCGGCCGCGAGGAGGCCGTTCGTGCCGACGAGGCTCGTGCTCATGAGGGTCCCGGTGAGGACGCCGTTCTTCCCGAGGAGCGGCGCGAAGCTGTCGACCACGCCGCCCTTGCCGACGGTGACCGACGAGGTGCCGACGAGACCTTCGGAGAAGAGCGAGTGGGTCGTGACCGTCAGGTCGAACGCGGGAGTCGCACCCGCGCGCGGGGGGGCGCCCTGCACCGTGCCGTAGATCGCGAGGATCAGGTGGTCGTGATCGATGTGCGGGGTGCCGTCCTCGTGCCAGTTGCCGTCGGTCGCGTCGACGGCGTGCGGCAGCCGCTCGTCGTGCTGGAGGACGTAGCTCACGAACTCGTGACGCGAGTAGTGGACGACGTCGCTGTCGGGGCTCGTCGCGCCCGCCGGGAACACGAACATGCCGGGGACGGGCTCGCTCCGCTCCTCGAGGAGCTGCATCAGGTAGCCCTGGGTGTTGTAGAAGGCGAGGTCGCTGCCCGTGAAGCGGAGCGGGAACTTCTTCAGCTGCGCGTCGAACACCATCGGCATCTCGATCGTGGTGAGATCGAGCGCGATGTAGGTGGTGCCGTCGCGGCCGACCGCGGCTTGGTAGCCGGGGTACGTGGCGGCGCCGTACGTCGTCGGCAGCGCGACGGGCGTCGGCGCGACCGTGAACTGCGAGTCGGCGATGTCGGTGACGAGCCGGCCGGTCGTCGTGTCGTACACGGCGAGCCTCGCGGGGCCGAGCGGCAACGCGGGCAGCGTCACGACCAGCTGCGGCTTCGCCTTGCCGTCGGCCATGTCGCGACGGACGGTGACGGTGCCCTGCGCGTCGGCGGCGGCGCCGGCCGCGGAGGTGAAGCGCACGCGGTACTGCCGGCCCGTGACGAGCGTGGGGTGGAGGATGCGAACGGCGGTACCGGCGGGCGCGACGCTCGGCAGTAGCTGGCTCGCGGCCGGCGGGGGCTTGTCGCAACCGCAGCCCGCGTGCGTGGTGCCGACCGAGGCCACGGTCAGCAGCGTCGCCGTGAGGAGAGAGAAGATCGAGAGCGCAATCGTTTCGAATCGTCGCATGCCGCAGAAGCTCCTTCCGAAAACCCTGATGAAGGATGCCATGTGCAAGGCCGCGACCAGCTCGCTTGTCATGCGAGGTGATCTCGAAACGATGCGAGATCGGGCGACGCTGCGGGATTCGGTGTGCCGCGCGTGTCACGGACGCCCCGCTGCGCGTGTGTTGGCACTGACGAGCTCAGGGATCGGATGGGACACGCCTGGCGGAGCCCCGATCGCGAGCGGGACCCCTCGGCGTCAGGCGGTGCCGAACTTGACGTCGACCTCGACGCCCAGCGACGCGAGGAAGGGCCCGGGCAACTCGCCGCCGATCATGACGTAGATGCGCTCGGCGTCGATGCTTCGTTCGATGGCATCGACCGCGAGGTCGGCGCCGCCGGGCGTAATGCGCACGACCCGCGAGCGGGGAAGGACGGCGAGGCGACCAGCCGCCGTGAGCTGCTCGATGCGGGCACGGTTCGAGGGCGTCGCGCGCCCGAACGCGCCGCCGCGATAAGACAGCACGACGGTATTCCCGAGCGCGGGGTCGGCGAGCCCGGCAGCGGCCTCGAGGGCGCTGTTCCCACCGCCGACGACGAGAACGGTCTTGCCGCGGACCTCCGCGGCGTCCCCGAGAGCGTAGGCGACGTGGGGAGACTCCTCGCCGGGCACCCCGAGCTTCCGGGGCGAGCCGCGGCGGCCGATCGCGAGGATCACGCGTGCCGCTCGGTAGCGAGCGCGTGACGTCACGAGATCGAACCCCCCGTCTCTCGGCGTGACTGCACTGACCCGTTCGCGCACGTTGATGACGACGCCCGTCGTCCGAATGACGTCCTCCCAGAGAGCCAGGAGATCTTCCTTCCGGATCTCGCGCGCCTCGATGCGGCCGTACCCGGGGAGATCGACCGGTCTCGTCATCACCATCTTCTCGCGCGGATAGTGATAGACCGTGCCGCCGATCGCGTCCTGCTCGAGGGTGAGCGCACGAAGGCCGGCCTGCTTCGCCGCGAGCGTCGCGGCGAGCCCGGCGGGACCGGCCCCGACGATCGCGACGTCGTAGCCCGCATCGCGACGCCCGTGCGCGGCGAGCGATCGGGCGACCGACCCGAGGGCCTGCACGCCCTGGGAAATCGCGTTGCGGACGAGCCCCATGCCTCCGAGCTCTCCGGCGATGTAGAGGCCCGGGACGTTGGTCTCGAAGCCGGGTCCGAGGTGGGGGATCTCGACCCCGCGGCGCGCCGTTCCGAAGACGAGTCGAATCGCACCGGTCGGGCACGCGGCGTAGCAGGCGCCGTGGCCGACGCAGCGGGTCGGCTCGAGGAGCGCCGCACGTCCGTCCACGATGCCGAGGATGCCGCCCTCCGGACACGCGGCAACGCAGGCCGCCGTCCCGATGCAGCGGTTCGGGTCGATGACGGGATGGAGCGACGGCGGTTCGCCGAGGCCCGCGGCTACGGCCGTTTCGAGCGTGGATCGGTCGCGATGCTCGCGCCGCCGATCGAGCCACCACGACCCGAGCACCGAGCCGAAGGTGAGCAGGAGGAACGCGACGACGACGATTCCGCGCATGCGGGCCTAGTCGTCGTCGCGGGACCGCGCGCCGCGCGATCGTGGACGGCTCCGCTCGGCGTCGTCCTCGTCCCCGCTGCGATGGCAGCGGGCGCAGTCCTCGAAATCCGTGATGCCCTCCTCGCGGTGCTCGCGAGCGATGCCTTGCGGCGTGTGCTCATGGCAGCCGTAGCAGGTGTAGCGGTCGAGCGAATCGGGATGGCACGACTGGCACGGGTCGGCGGGATGATGGCGGTCGAAGCGGAAGTACTTCGCGTGCTCGAACGTGGCGGGTTTCCATGCCGTGGTGCCGTGGCAGCCGGCGCAGTCGTCCCCCGCTTGGCGATGGAGACCATCGCCCGGCCGGACCCCGGCGTGACACGTGATGCACCGCTGCTCGGGCGTCGCTCCGAGGGCTGCATGATCGAACGTCGCCGGCGTCCAGCCCTCGACGCGATGGCAGCTGCCGCACGTCTTCGGCGCCGAACGGTGGAGATCGTCGGCGGGCGCGGCGTCGCCGTGGCAATCGCCGCACTCCGTGAGGACGTCCGGCCGCAGCCGCTCGTGCGTGAAGCGCGCGTTCGCTCCCGGTCGGCCCGTTCCGACGTGATCGCTGTGACACGCGTCGCAGGCCGGATCGAGGAGGGCCTGGTGGAAACGCGGCATCCGCTCGGCCCGCGCAAGCGGGGCGCCCGTCGTCGACGCGAGCCCTATGGCCGCGAGCGCATGGCAGGCGAGGCACTTCTCCGAGGGGGTACCGCGAAACGCCGTGTGGCACTGGAAGCAACTGGCGGCGATCGATGCATGACCCTCGACGAGGTCTCCCGGGCTCACCGTGGTCTCCGGAAGCCAGAAGACCAATCCGCCGTAGGCCACGAGAAGCACGAGCATCAGCAGGAGGATTCGCCGCATCGCGCTCACCAGAACAGCACCGCGGTGACGATGTGCAGGAAGGCGAGGACCGCGAAGTTGACGGCGATGGGAAGGTGGACCACGCGCCAGGTCTCCATTCCCCGCACGACCAGGGCGTCGGTCTGGAGCCTCTTCTGGAGCGTCGCCTCCTCGAGACCGGCATTGCGGAGCTCCTGCGCCCGCGCGCTCAAGCGCGCCCGGGCGGTTGTCAGCAGAAACTCGCCGGTGAGGCCGCTCGCGACCGCGATCAGCATGGCGACGACGGCGAGCCACGGGAGGAGCGCATGCACGTGGATGCCCGCGTGCACGAGCACGAGCAGCGTTCCGCTCCAGGCGAGTGCTTCGTGCACGAGGAGGAGTGCCCGCGGAGACCCGCGCTCGAACCACCCGCGCTTGCGGAACGAGTATGCGAACGACGCGAGAATCAGCGTCGTTCCGATGGGGCCGAGCCAGAGCCCGATCCAGGCGAGACCGAGCACGTGCAGCGTCGCATCGAGGGCAATGGCCGCAGCGACGAGGGCGCCCCAGAGCGCGACGAGGAAGACGGCCCGGGTGGCCACGAGACGCAGCGCCATGCTTCCCCGACGAGCAAGATCAGGACCAGGTCGCTGCAGATGCGCGCGGCCGCGCGGTGCTTTTCAGGGACGGGCCAGGACGAGGATGGCGAGAGTTCTCACGGTTGAGAACGGGCGCCTGGTTCTGTTCCGACGAACGCGAGCAGCAGGGCTCACGGACCGCTGCGAACCGCGCGCGCGGCGTAGTCGGTATCCTTGGTGTCTCGGATGATCTCGCCGTTGCCGGGATCGACCACCCAGGCATCGGCGGCAATGCCGGCGTGCGACGTGTTCGTCCAGTAGCGGCTCGGATTCGTGCAACTGCAGGTCGTGACCGTGCACGAGCCGTTGCAGCCGGTGTCGAAGACGGCGTTCACGAACGGGCTCGTCGGGTCGCCGTAGTCGACCAACGCATGCAACTCCGCGAGCGTCGGCAATCGCCAATCGGTGTGGCCCGCGAAGCCGCCGCCGGCGTTCAGCTGCGCCAGGAAGACGGTGAAGGCGCTCCCCGTCGGCAACGTGGTCGGCACGGTGTTGTCGGTCCAGAAGTACAGGTTGTCGGCGTCGTGGGGGTCGGGACAGACGCCGGCGCTCGTGCAGGTAACGGGTGCGCCGTCGAAGTCTGCCTTCTTCTCCCACATCAGACCGGTTGCGTGATCGGTGATCGTGCCGTCGCCGTTGTCGGTGAGCTGCGGCGGGTCCCAGCAGCCGCTGGTGTCGAGCACGCAGCCGGGGCCGCAGGCCAGGCTGCCGAAGGAAAAGCCGAGCCCGATGCACGTCGCTCCGTTCAGATCGTTCTGGTCGCACTGCTCGCCGGCGTCGATGGCGCCGTTGCCGCAGACGATCGGGAGACACGCGGTCGTGTCGAAATCGCAGCCCGTACACGCGAGAACGCCGCCGGCAAAGCCGAAGCTCGTACAGCTCGTGGCGCCGAGGTCCGACCCGTCGCACGACTCGAGGCCGTCCTTCACGCCGTTGCCGCAGTACGCGAGCCCGCCGCCAGCGAGCCCCGTGGCGACGTTGGTGGTGAGGCCGTCGACGACGGCCTGATACGCCGGTCCGGTCGACGTGCCGTCGAGACAGGTCGCCCCTTTCTGGGCGGCCTTGGCCTCGAACTTGGCCCAATCCCCCGTGAGCTTGGCCGCGCATTTCGCGATCGCGACACCGTACTTGTCCGCGGCGCCCGTGGTCGCGAGCTTGGCCTCTGCCTTGTGGCGACACGTAGCGTAGGCGCCGGCCGCCTTGTTCTTGCTGGCTTGGCATAGCGCGACCGGGTCCGCGGCGTGGGTGAGGCTCGGCGTGACGATCGCGCCGAGAGCGACGAGGAGGGCGGAGCGCATCGGTCGGATGGAGGTCGTGAGCATCATGGCCGGGAGTTCCTTTCGACTGGCGACGGCGTCTTCGCACGCCGCACGACCCTGACCACAGCAACGAGGGTGCCAAGCCTCGCGGTGCGGCGACGTGGTCCCCCGCTTGCGCGCGGGTGGGAGGCCGTCCCCGTAGCTGCGAAAGGGCAGGCGTTTCTGAGAGCGCCTTCAGGTGGCGCTCATGCGGCTCTCACGATCGCATCGCTATCCACCTGAACTTGGCAGTCCGCCGCGACACCGAGGGGAAATCATCTGAATGAGAAGCGAGCACCGGCCATCCCATTTTCCCAGCTCTGGCGACGGGGTTCTCGGGACGGCGAATCGAAAGTCTGCGTTGCTCGCGGCTCGTGAGCCAACCCCGCAACCGATCGCGGCGATGGAACCTCGCGATCGCTCGGCCTGCGTCTTGCTCGTGACTCGAAATCCGATTCGTCGATAGGGGGTGCGCCCATGTCAGTTCATCGAATGTTCGTCTGGTTGCTGGCTTCGTGCTTGGCTTTCGTCTCGTCCCTGGGTGTGGCGCACGCGGCGAGTCCTTGTGACGGAGCTACGCATCCGGCGCAGTGTGGTTGGTTCGACGCGGCGACCTTGCCGCCCTTCGTGCACGACGCGATCGTCGCCAAAGGCGGCGTGCTCGGTGCGGGCAACGTTCTCGTGCTCGGCTCCGGCGATCCCGCCGATCCGGACTCGGAGATCAGCAACGACGTCGGCCAGGCCGGATGCGGGACGAATCCCGATGGATGGCAGACCTACGACTGCGTGCTGCTGGACAGCTTCGTGCCGCCGCAGGACAGCGTGGTACTCGCGCTCTCCTCGGAGTGGTTCGAGTGGTACCAGACGATCTTCACCGATTGGATGACGATCGCGGGAGCCGGCATCGCCACGGTCGACGTGTCGATCAACAGCTGGATCACGAACAAGGTCGACATCATTCCGTACGGCCCGATGGATACGGGCGTCGTGATTCTCACGAGCCTGTCGGCGCAGAAGATGGTGAACTTCCGCGTCGCCGATTCCGGCGACCACATCTACGACACGAACATCGTGGTGGTCCCGGCGGCGTGGCTCGGCGCCGTCGGCAATACGAACGACGACTCCACGCTGCTGTGCGGCAACGGCACGCTCGAGCCGGGTGAGGACTGCGACGACGGCAACACCGTGACCGACGACGGGTGCTCCTCGCTCTGCCTCGGCACGCAGCCGCCGCCCGTCTCGCCGCCGCCGTCCACGACGTGCGGCAATCTCGTCTACGTGTGGCCGAACGGCACGACCGCGCCCTACACCTGCGGCGCCGACCTCTGCGCGGGCTTCCGCTGCGTGGTCGGGAACACCATCAGCCCCGCGTGCTACGCCGCCGACCAGTGCGCGGCGGCCTGCGCCGGCGCGTGCGTCGACGTCCAGACGGCGCAGCTCGACTGCGCGACGATGTGCACGGTGCAGCCGCCGGCCAACGAACCCCCACCGGTGCTGCCGCCGACCTGCGACACGCTCGTCTACTCGTGGCCCGACGGTACGACCATGCCCTACACCTGCGACGATTCCTGCGTCGGCCAGCGCTGTCTCACCGGCACGACCATCAGCCCCGAGTGCTACACGGTCCCCATCGAGTGCGCGGCCGCGTGCCCCGGCCCCGACGGCGCCTGCGTGGATACACCGACCGACGACTGCGCCGGCCTGTGCGCGCTGGGCGAGAAGAGCCAGACCTGCCTCCCGGAAGAGAAGGACGAGATTCGCGTCGCCGCCAACCAGCAGGGCGCCTGCCTCGGCAACTTCGAGCAGTGCAGCGGTGGCGGTTTCTGGGAGATCGCCGACGGGTCCTACGCGCCCGTTCCCGAGCTCTGCAACGCCATCGACGACGACTGCAACGGCGTCGTCGACGACATGTTCGTCACCTGCGGCGACCCGGGCCTCTGCCAGAACACCATCAACACCTGCGATCCGGCGAACCCGTCGGTGCCGGTGGTGTGCACGCCGCTGACTCCGCCCTCGCCGGTCGAGATCTGCAACGACGGCCTCGACAACGACTGCGACGGCTCCGCGGACGACGGCTGCGAGTGCGGTGACGACGAGTGCATGCCGGGGGAGGGCTACGCGGGCTGTCCGCAGGACTGTCCGCCGCCCGCCGACGGCACACCGTGCGAGGACGGCAACCTCTGCACGGCCGGCGACACCTATCAGAGCACCGTCTGTACGCCGGGGGCGCCCGTGGTCTGCGACGACGGGAACGCGTGCGTCGTGGCCGGCAGCTGCGATCCGGCCCAGGGCTGCTCCGCGACGAAGCTCGACTGTGCCGACAGCGATCCGTGCACGATCGACAGCTGCGATCCCGCGTCCGGCTGTGCGCACACCCCCGACCCGGCATGCCAGCCCGCCACCCCGACTCCGACCGTCCAGGTGACGGCGACGCCGACCCCGGTGGCGACCGAGACGGCGACCGACGTTCCCACCCCCACGCCGACGGCCACGGAGCTCGCGACGCCGACGCCCACCAGCACCGCGACGGAGACCGCAACGCCGACGCCGACCGGCACCGCGACGGAGACCGCAACGCCGACGCCGACGCCGACCGAGACCGTCACGGCGACGCCGACGGCGACGGAAACCGCGACCCCGACGGTGGAGATCGCATCGCCGACCCCGACCGACGTCGCAACCGAGACCGCGACTCCGACGCCCACGGAAACGCCCACGGAGACGCCGACGGCCTCGCCGACGGAGACCGTGACCGCGACGCCGACGGCAACCGCGACCGCGACCGCGACGGAGACGGAGACTCCGAGCCCGACGCCGACCGCGACGCCGACGTCCGGCGATGCCGACGGTGACGGCGTCAGCGACGCGATCGACAACTGCCCCGCCGTCCCCAACCCGGATCAGGCCGACCTCGACGGCGACGGCCTCGGGAACGCGTGTGACGATCGAGACGCCGCGCTCGCGATCCGGCGCGCCCGCGCCCGCCGCACGACCGGCAACCCGACCGGTGAGATCATCGTGCGGGGTGACATGCTGAGCGGCGGTGCCGGCGACGCCTTCGACATCAGCGGCGGCATCTTGGTCCGCATCGCGGACGGTCCGAACCTCGACGAGACCTTCGTGTTCGCGAGCGCCGACTGCAAGACCTTCGCGAACGGGCGCATCAGCTGTCGCAGTGCCGATCGCCGTCTGCAGGCGTCGTTCCGGCCCCTGTCCGCGACGCCGGGCCACCTGCGCTTCTCGCTCCGCTTCGAGCGTCTCGCGCTCACGGGACCGTTCTCGTCGCTGATCACGGCGGCCATCACCCACGATCCGGCGACCGCGACCGAGGGCATCGATCGCGTCGGCACCATCGCCGACTGCCGGGTGACCGCCAACGCGTTGCACTGCGTCGACCGATGACGGCCCGCCGAGCCGCCGGCGCGGTGCGGCTCGACGCGTCAGGGAGCGGACGACGGGCTAGGCGCGCCGGTCGCGATCGAGCGCTCGATACTGGATCGCTTCCGCGACGTGTCCCGCGCCGACCTCGGTCGCGCCGGCGAGGTCGGCGATCGTGCGCGCGACCTTGAGCACGCGGGTGTAGGCGCGGGCGGAGAGGCCGAGCTTCGTCATCGCGCGCTCGACGAGGGTCGCGCCGGCGGCGTCGGGGCGGGCATGGGCGTGCAGCTCGCGCGCGGTCATCTCGGCGTTGCACCGCGTGGGGCCCAGGCGGACCTGCTGGCGCTCGCGGGCCGTCGCGATCCGTGCGGCAACCGACGCGGACGATTCGCCGTCGCGCGTGTCGGCGAGATCCTTGGAGCGTACCGGCGCGACCTCGACGTGCAGGTCGATGCGGTCGAGGAGGGGCCCCGAGAGCTTCGTCACGTAGTGCGCGAGTTGCTGGGGCGTGCAGCGGCAGCCGCGGAGCGGATCGCCGCGGAAGCCGCACGGGCAGGGATTCATCGCCGCGACGAGCATCGACGCCGCGGGGTACGTGACGCGCCAGGCGCCGCGCGCGATCGTGACCGCACGATCCTCGAGCGGTTGGCGGAGCCCCTCCAGCACGTCTCGGCGGAACTCGGGCAGCTCGTCGAGGAAGAGGACGCCGTGGTGCGCGAGCGCGAGCTCGCCGGGCCGCGGATTGGCGCTGCCGCCACCGAAGAGGCCGGCGGAGGACACGGTGTGGTGCGGCGCCCGAAACGGTCGGCGCGCGAGAATCGGACGATCGCCGAGGAGGCCGGCGGCGCTGTGGATGCGGGTCACGACCAGCGCCTCGGCGAAGTCGAGCGGGGGCAGCAGCGTGGGGATTCTGCGCGCGAGCATCGTCTTCCCGGCCCCGGGCGGGCCGATCAGGATGAGGTTGTGGCCGCCGGCGGCGGCGACCTCGACGGCGCGCTTCGCGTACTCCTGGCCGCGGACCTCGGCGAAGTCGACGTCGGCCGCGAGGTCGCCGGCGAAACCATGCGGCGTCGGCGGTTGCGGCTCCGCCGGTTGGGCGCCCGTCAGCACGGCGACGGCCTCGGCGAGATGGCTCGTCGGAACGACGACGACGTCCGCGACGAGCGCCGCTTCCGCGGCGTTCGCGCGCGGCACTACGATGCGGGCGCAGCCCGCCGCGCGTGCCGCCGCCGTGACGGCGAGCGCGCCGCGAATCGGCCGGACGCTGCCGTCGAGCGCGAGCTCGCCCGCGACCGCGACGCCGCCGAGGTGATCTTTCACGGGGTGCCCGCTCGCGGCGAGCGTCGCGAGCGCGATCGGCAGGTCGTAGGCCGCGCCCTGCTTCCGCAGGTGCGCGGGCGCGAGGTTCACCGTGACACGCCGGGGCGGGATCTCGAACCCGGCATTCCGGAGCGCGGCGCGGACGCGGTCCTTGCTCTCGCGCACGCTCGAGTCGGGGAGCCCGATCGTCTGCGTGTGCGGAATCCCCGTGGCGAGGTCGACCTCTACCAGCACGGGGTATGCGTCGATGCCGACGAGCGCGCAGGTGACGACGGTCGCGATCATGCCCGGCGAGCCTCGTCGCCGGACGCCTGCGGCGCAACGCTACGAGTAGCGAGGGGGCGGGATCGTCAGGTCGCCGAGGGCTCGGTCGGCGCGTCGCCTTCCGCGGCTTCCTCGTCGTCCGTCTCGCCGTCGAGCGGGTTGTCGTCGACGAGGCGCTTCCGCTTCTTCACCGCCGGCAGGAGGCCCGCGACGAGGTCGAGCTCGGCGACGAGCGCCTTGTAGGCGCCCCCGAGCGCGTCGACGGGCAGCGATCCGTTCGCGATCCCGAGGCTCGCGAGGACGTTGGCGAGCCGTGCCGCGCCGATGAGTGCCGCGCCCTCTTCGAGCGCGGTCAGGTCGCGGCGCATGGCGAGATCGGGCTCGGCCGGGGCTTCCTCGCGCTCGCAGAGCTCGCGGAGCGCCGTCACGCGGGCGTGCACGAAGGTCGCGAACGTGAGGGCCAGCTGATCGTAGCCCGCCTCGTCGAGCCCGAGCCGTCCGAGCACCCGCGTCTTCTCCTCCAAGACGGCGCCGCGTTGATTGATCGCTTCGCGGACGGTCTGGAGCAGGAGCTGAACCGTGAACGGCTTCACGATGAAGTGCTTGCAGTGCAGCGACACGGCCTGGCGGACCGTCGCCTGGTTGGCCTGCGACGTCGCGACCACGACCGGCAGCGTCTTCCACTCGGGGCGCTGGCGGACGCGCTCCAGCATCTCGAGGCCGCCGACGTTCGGCATCATGACGTCGGTGATGATGAGGTCGACGCCGGGGTTCTGCTCGAGCAGCGCCAGCGCTTCCTCGCCGTCGTGGGCGAGGAGGGTTTCGTAGCGTTCGCGCTCCAGCGAGAGCCGGACCATCTCCGCGTTTACGGGATTGTCTTCGACGATCAGGATCATCGGGTCAGCCGAGCAGATCCCGTTGCGCGTCCCACGCGGCCTGCACGCGCTCGAGCAGGCTCGCTTCGTCCTCCGGCGAAAGCTCGAGGTGGGCCGTCGTGACGCTCGCGGGCGGCTCGAGGGTCGCGCCGGCGCCGAGCTTGTAGGCGACCGCGTCGGCCGCGTTCAGGATCGTCGCCAGCTCGCGCGCGGCGCCGGCCTCGCTCGGCTCGTGGTGCCAGCGGATGGCGTCGCAGAGCTCGAGTGCCAGGCCCCAGTCTTCGGCGAGGATCGCGCCGGCCTCGGCGTGGTCGAATCCGTACCACTCGCGCTCCAAGAAGGACTTCGCGCCGTCGCCGTCGGCGGCAAGCCCTTCGATCACCTCCGCCGCGGTCTCGTCGGCGAGGAGGAACGCGACGCGTCCCACGTCGTGGAAGAGGCCCGGCAGGAACGCCGATCCGACCTCGACCCGCCGCGTGGTGCGCGCGAGCTCCTCGGCGGCGACGGCGACCGCGAGGGAATGGTTCCAGAGCTCCTCGGCGCGCGCGGTGGCGCCTTCGTAGAGGCGCTTCGCGCACGCGGCGACCATGATGTCGCAGGTCTTGCGGAGGCCGACCGTGATCACCGCCTCCTGGAGCTTGCGAGCGGGATTGCGCCGGCCGAGCGCCGCCGAGTTCGCGACGCGCAGCACGCGCGCCGAGAGGCCGACGTCGGTCTGGATGACGCGACAGAGCTTGTCGACGTCCGCCTCGGGATCGCGGGCGAGCGCGAGCGCGGCGCTCGCGGCCGCCGGCAGCGACGGCAGCGCGCCGGTCTGGGAGAGGCGGGCGAGGGTGCTGCGGACGCGCGCCTGGAGATCGTCGTGACGGAGTGGGGTGGCGAGAGCTTCCTGCATGAGTGCTTCCTCCATTGAGCCGGTACCTACTGTAGAGACTGGCGGGCGCCGTCGCGGGTCGACGCGTAGGGCGCGTCTTTGGTCTCCGCGATCTGGCGCAGCTTGGTGACGAGGGCATCGGGCGCGCAGATGGCGGTCTTGATGCCGAGCGTCCCGGCCTCGGTGAGCAACCGCACGAGGCCGGCGACGTGCTCGGACGTGAGCTCGTTCAGCTGCGCGACGTCGACGATCAGCTTGTCGTTGCCGTCCTCGGCGAGCGAGCGCAGCTTCTTCCCGAAGATCGGGAGGAGCTTGATGAGCAGCTTCGACGACTGGTTCGGCAGGCTGAAGACCGGACAGCCGCCGTCCTCGCTGACGAAATCCTTGAGGACGTCGTCCGGAGACGCGCCGGCGCTCGCGGCCTGGGTCACGTGCTCGAGCAGCTCGCCCGCCTGGAACGGCTTCTCGACGATCGCCGCGTAGCCGGCCTTCTTGGCCTTCTCGTGCAGGCTCGCGTCGCCGCGCACGGTGAGCGCGACGCAGCTCGACTTCCCGAGCTTCTGGATCTCGGCGATGGTGGCGAAGCCGTCCATGTCGGGCATGACGAGATCGATCACGACGACGCCGGGCTTCGCTTTGGCGTACTGCGCGATCGCGTCCTTGCCGCTCGTCGCCGTGAGCACGGTCATGGTCTGCTCGAGCGCGGCCTTCGCCATCGCGAGGACCTTCTCGCTGTCGTCGACGATCAGCACGGCCTTCGGGTCGACGGCGGTCGCTCCGGCGGGGGCCGCGGCCCCCGCGGGCGCGCCGAGCACCTTGCTGACCTCCTTCTCGAAGGTCTCTTGCTGGAACGGCTTCACGATGTAGCCGTGCACGCCGAGCTTCGCGATCTCGACGACAAGGTCGCGACCGCTCTCGGCGGTCAGCATGATCACGGGAATGCCCTTCGTCGCGTCGTCCTTGCGCAGCTCGCCGAGCGCCTGGCGGCCGTCCATCACGGGCATCGTGACGTCGAGGAGCACGAGGTCGGGCTTGTGGGTCCGCGCCATGTCGACGCCTTCTTGACCGTTCGTCGCCTCGACGATCGTGCAGCCGTACGGCTGGAGATGCCGGGTCACCATGGTGCGGACCACTTTGCTGTCGTCTACCGTCAGTACCGTGCTCATCGTTTGATCCTCATGGGTTCGAAATCGTCACGCGGGCCACAGACACACGCCGAAGGTTCCCCGGCCGAGGTCGAGGTCGACCGTCACGGGCTTCTGACTGGATCGCACGCAGTGAGAGAGCGGCGAGCCGGAGACGACGACCGGCGGCGACAGCATGATCTCGTTGCCGTCGGCGCCGATGTCGCGCTTGATGGTGCCGCCGATCTGGTTGACCATCTCGCCCATCGCGTCGCGGACGGTCTCGGCGTCGGGCTCCGTGCCGACCTCGCCGAGCATGCCGGCCGCGAGCTCCACCGCCTGCTGCCACTTGCAGTAGACGACGAGAGTTCCGCCGAGCTTGCCGACGAAGCTGAGCGTGCCGATCAGTTCGGAGAACGCGCCGTCCGTGTCGTGCGACTGCTTGGCGCCGACGATCTTCACCGAGGCATTGGTCTCCAGGACCACCCGGGCGGCGCGCTCTACGACGTCATGCGAGATCGTCACTTCGATTCTCCAGGCGGTTCCGAGCCCCGCGTCCAGGTGATGGAGGACCGCAAAGCAACGAATGTGCCGGGGCGCACAGGACGGCAAAGCCGTGGTTTCACTGCCCGCCCGCGATCGGAGGTGCGCCGAGTTTCGGCGGTCGTCAGTTCTTTGGCGGCGTTGAGCCGAGGCCGGGCCGCCGGTAGAGAGGGGCGTGCGCCTCGGTCCCGAGCTCTCCGACGACCCCTTCGCGCGGCTCCGTCGTCATCGCTTCGGCGACCTGCTCGAGGATCTCACCGAGGAGCCGACGCTCCTCGTGTCGACGATGTTCGGGTGCGTGTCGTGCTACCTCAACGGCCTACTCGTGCTGGGGCTCGCCGAAAAGCGGCCGCCCTGGCGCGGGATCCTCGTGCCGACCGTGAAGGAGCACCACGCGGCGCTCCAATCCGAGCTTCCGGATCTCGTCGTCCACTCGGTGATCGGCAAGTGGCTCTACCTGCCGGAGTCGGCGGCGAGCTTCGAGGAGTCGGCGGCCGAGCTCGTGCGGTTGGCGCGCGCGGGCGACCCGCGTATCGGCGTCGAGGCGACGCTGCCGTCGCGCGGCCCGCGCAAGCCTGCCGCGAAGCCGGGACGGAAAAAGGCGACGGCCCGCGCTACTCGTCGCCGGTAGGACGCCGTCCGCGTTTCGTCTCGGCGCGGCGGCGTTTGGTGTCGAGGCGCCGCGCGACCGATCCCGCCGACGGCTTCGTCGCCTTCCGCGCGCGCGGCCGCGTGACGGCGGCGGCGACCATCGCCGCCAGGCGCGCGAGCGCGGCGTCGCGATTGCGCGTCTGATCGCGCGTCGTGCCGTTCGTGACGATGAGCTCGCCGTCGCGCGTGAGCTTCGACGCGAGGCGGGCGAGGGCGCGCGTCTTCAGCTCGTCCGGCAGCGCCGCCGAGTCGCGGAGGCCGAAACGCACGACCGCCTTCGAGGCGACCTTGTTGACGTTCTGGCCGCCGGGTCCGCTCGCGCGCACGTAGCTGAGATCGAGCTCCGCCGCCGGGATCGTGATGCGGTCGTTCACGCGGAGATCGCCGCGGGCCATGCGCGTGCCGTCCCGCGCGCTAGACGCGGGCGCCGACGAGCGCCTGGACCGCCGCGCTGAGACCGTCGACGCTCAGGTGGAACATCGGGAACAGGCGCTGCACGAGCCGCGTCGTGTACGTGTGGTCCCAGAGCCCGCGCTCGTCCGGGTTGATCCACACCGCGCGGTCGAAGTGGCCGGCGAGACGCTGGAGCCACGTGATGCCGGGCGTCGGCGAGGTGTTGTGCGGGTTGATGCCGCCGTGGCCTTCGAGGAGCTCGGAGGGATGCATCGCCGCGTCACCGACGATCAGCAGTTTCCAGCGTTCGTCGAGACTCCGCAGGAGGTCGCCGGTCGGCACGGAGTCGGCGCGCGTCAGGCGGGCGCGCGAGTAGACGTGGTCGTAGACGCAGTTGTGGAAGTAGTACGGCCGGAACTCGCGGAGCCCGCGCTCGTCGTGGAGCGCGGTCAGCAGCTGGCTCATCGGCTCGTAGTACGGGTCCATCGTGCCGCCGACGTCCATCAGCAGCACGAGCCGGACGTCGTTCTTCTTCGGCGCCCGGAAGACGAGCTCGATCTCACCCGCGTTCTTGCAGGTCTCGTCGATCGTCTCGTCGAGGTCGAGCTCGGTCGCGAGCCCGGTGCGGGTGAGCTGGCGGAGGCGCTTCAACGCGACCCGCATCTGCCGGACGTCGAGCGCGACGTCGGTGCGGTAGTCCTTGAACTTCCGGTCCTCGGCGACTTTCATCGCCATGCGGCTCTTCCCGGGACCGCCGACGCGGATGCCGGTCGGGTGCTGGCCGCCGTGGCCGTAGGGTGACTTGCCGCCGGTGCCGACCCACTTGCCGCCGCCGTCGTGGCGCTCGTCCTGCTCGGCGAGCGTCTCGAGGAAGCGCCGCATGAGCTCGTCGGACGTGAGCTTCTCGAGCGCGGCCAGCTCCTCGGGGGAGAGGTTCGGGAAGTTCTTCGGATCCTCGAGCCACTTCAGGATGTCTTCGGTGACGTCGTCGAACTGGCCTTCGACGCCCTTGAAGACGCGCGCGAAGACCCGATCGTAGGCGTCGTAGAACGTCTCGCTCTTCACCAGGCACGCGCGCGCCAGGTGATAGAAGCGGAGCAGGCTCGACCCGTGCATGCCGCGCTTCATGGCCTCGAGGAGCGTCATCCACTCCTGCATGGCGACGGGAACGCCTTCGTCCCGCAGACCGTAAAACAGGTCGAGAAACATCGAACCGCTCGCGCGCTACTGGTTGTAGCGCGGACCGAGCTCCTTCCACGACGTCGGGTAGCGGCCGCTCTTGGCGTCGAAGCGCTGGAGCGCTTCGGCGTCCTGCTCTTTCTTGAGGAGCGCGCCGACGAACGGGATGTGGGCCTCGAGCTGGTCCTGGGTGATGCCGGCGCGCAGCAGCGCGGAGATCCAGTCGATCAGCTCCGAGGTGGACGGCTTCTTGCGGAGATCGCTCTGCTCGCGGAGCCAGTAGAACTTGATCAGCACCTGGTCGAGCAGGGTCGCGTCGAGGTTCGGGTGGTGGACGTCGACGATGCGCTTCATCAGCGGCGCGTCGGGGAACTCGATGTAGTGGAAGATGCAGCGGCGGAGGAACGCGTCCGGCAGCTCCTTCTCGTTGTTCGAGGTGATGATGACGACCGGACGCTCCTTCGCGACGATCTCGTCGCCGGTCTCGATGACGGTGAAGCGCATCTCGTCGAGCTCGCGGAGGAGGTCGTTCGGGAACTCGAGGTCGGCTTTGTCGACCTCGTCGATCAGGAGCAGCTTCCGGGTCGGGGACGCGAACGCTTCGCCGAGCGGGCCCATCTTGATGTAGCGGCGGATGTCCGAGACGTCGCCGCCGCCGAACCGGCTGTCGTTCAGGCGCTGGACGGTGTCGTAGACGTAGAGGCCGTCGGCCGCCTTCGAGGTCGACTTGATGTGCCACGAGAGCATCGGGAGCCCGAGGCCCTCCGAGACGTGGCGGGCGAGGAGGGTCTTCCCGGTGCCCGGCTCTCCCTTGATGAGGAGCGGGCGTTCGAGGGCCACGGCGCAATTGACGGCATCCACGAGCGGCGCGGAGGCGATGTACCCGGCGGTGCCGGTGAAGCGATGGAAGTCGTCGGACGGCGCGGCCATGCTGGGAATCCTCCGTAGGCTCGTGGAGTTGCGTCGAGCCCGGATCGCTTACCCGGTGCGCGCGGGGGGTGCAACCGAGCGGCTACGAACGGTAGGGGCTCAGTTCGATTGCGCGTCAGGGGTGCACTCCTACGGTCGCGGAGTCGCTGGTCCCGGCGCATAAAGCCCGCCGCCGCCGCCATGGCTTGCGCAATACGCGAGCTGTCCGCTCCCCGGAGCGACCCCTGACGCGCAATCGAACTGAGCACCTACCCTACGAACGCTCGCCGCGGAGGAAGCCGACCGCCATGCGGAGGAGCTGGTACGGGCCCGGCACCTCGCCGTCCGGGGTCAGCCGATCGACGAGCGTCGGGAGGAGGGCGGCGAGCGCCTCCGGAACCTGACTGAACGCGATGCCGGCCTGGCGCGCGAGCTCGCGCAGCTGCTCGGGGTCGAGCACGCGGCTCAGCTGCTCGGCGGTGATCGGCTGGTTCGGTCCGGTCGAGATCCACGACGCGATCACGTCGTCGAGACCCTGCTCCTGGAACCGCCGGATGAGCCCGTCGAGCCCGCCGCGCTGCTGGAGGAGCTCGAGGAAGCTCTGTCCCAGTTTGGACCCGTTCGTCTCGGCGAACGACTGCGCCGCTCCCAGCACCTGCTTCGCGAATTCGTCGAAGAGGCCCATCGCACGCTCGGGTCGATCGCTAGCACGCACAGCCGCGCGCCGCGAGTATTCGTTTGCGACGCGCGGGAGGGGGTCGGTTTGGTTTTGGTCGACACGCGGCGAAGCCGATCCGTCTTCGTCGCCGACCCGGCTCGCCCGAACTCGCTCGCACCCGCCGCCCGCCGCCCGTCCCAACTCGCTCACACAGCGGGCTCGCTGATCGGGTCGGCTCCTCGTCGGATCCTCGGCTCTCGCCGCTATGTCGACCAAAACCAAACCGACCCCCTCCCGCGGGACCGTACCGGAGCGAACCATCAACTTGACTCCCTCGGCGTCGCAAGGCACACGCGGCGCAGCGGTGCGCTCCAACACTTTCATCGCAGGAGGCGAGCCATGCTGAAGGAGTTCAAGGAATTCGCTCTGAAGGGAAACGCGGTCGACCTGGCGATCGGTGTGATCATCGGCGGCGCGTTCGGTGGCATCGTGACGTCGTTGGTGAACGACGTGATGATGCCGCCGATCGGGAAGCTGCTCGGGGGTGTCGACTTTTCCAACTTCTTCGTCGTGCTCGGGGGCGGCGAGTATCCGAGTCTGAAGGCGGCCAAGGACGCGGGGGCCGCGACCTTGAACTACGGTGTCTTCCTGAACACCGTGATCAACTTCACCATCGTCGCGTTCGTACTGTTCTTCGTCGTCCGAGGGATGAACACGCTGAAGCGCGAGGCTCCGGCCCCCGCCGCGGCGCCGACCGAGAAGCCGTGTCCGCAGTGCGCGATGAACATTCCGATCGCCGCGAAGCGTTGTCCGCATTGCACGAGCCCGCTCTGAGCGATCGGGTCGTGCGGAGCACGCCCGCGTGTTGACGGTCGGCCTCGTGCGCGAGGCGACAACCGTCGTCACGCCGGCGGACTCGGCGATGCTGGTGTCGCCCCTCGTTCCCGACGTGTACGCGAGCGCCCGCATGATCGGGTTCATCGAGGCGACGTGCGCCGCGCTCATGGCGGAGCATCTCGGACCCGACGAGACGAGCGTCGGCGTCGGGTTCCAGTTTACCCATGAGGCGGCGACGCCGATCGGCATGACCGTGCGCGTCCGGGTGCGGCTCGCCGAGATCGATCGGCGGCGCTGCGTCTTCGAGGTCGAAGGCCACGACGCCGTCGACCGGATCACGACCGGCCGACACGAGCGGTTCGTGGTGGAACGCGCGAAATTCCTGGCGCGCGTGGGGCAGAAGGCGAAGGGCGTCGCGCCCGCCGGGCAAGGAGGGTAGAGGAAGAACCTCCGTATGGAGGAGCGTGACGACTGGAAGCTCGGGGACGAGGGAGAGCCCGTCACCTGCCCGCATTGCGGGAAGAGCAATCGGGCCGGGCTCAGCTACTGCACCATCTGCGGGAGCCCGTTCGCCGACGCGCTCGAAGCGGATCCCGAATCGCTCCGCGACCTCGGCGAGGCCATGGGGCGTCGTCCACGGACCCGGCGGGCACCGCCGCAGCACTCGCTGCGTGCCTGGACCATCAGCGCCGTCCTGCTCCTCGCGGTCACGGTCGTGCTCGCCTGGCTCCAGACGCGCGAGGAGCCGTACCTGCTCGAAGACTTGATCGACGCCATTCAGGCGACGCCGCTGCCGCCGCCCGAGCCGGATCCCGACCCCACCGCGATCGCGACGCGCGTTCCAGTCCCGACCCGGACGCCGCCGCCTCCACCACCGCCTCCTTCCCCCGTGCCCGCGGCCGCGCCCGCGCCGCCGCCGGTCGTCGCGACGCAGACGGCCGAACCGCCGTTGCCGCGACCGGAGCCCACCGCCCGCCCGGTGATCGCGCCGACGCGCCGGCCGGCGCCGCCGGCGCGCCGTACCGAAGCGCCGCGACCGCGCCGCACCGAGATGCCGGAGGTCCCGGCCGCCCCGGAGGAGGAGGCGACGCCCGGCTTCCCGCGCGTGGCGGCGACCGAGAAGCCGAGCCTCGGGAGCGATCTCCAGGACGCGAGCCGCCGCTACCGGGCCGCCGTCGACGTGCACAACGCCCGCGTCGACGAGTACAACGCGCTCGCCGACGAGATCCAGCGCCGGAACGCATGGGACGACAGCGAAGCCTCGGTCGAGCTTCGCCGCCGTCTCGATCGCGCGCGCGAGGCCGTCGAGAGCGCCCGCGTCGAAGCCGAGATGCTGCGGACGCAGATGGAAGGCGTGCGCACCCGGTACCGCTGACCCTCTACTTTGCGCCTTTGCCCGCCTGCGGTCGTCTGCGACAATTCGCATCGCATGGCGGGGGGAGGGGAAAGAGCCGAGTGGCTGTTGTTGCGCGCCGCGCCCGGCGTGAGCTCCGTGAACGGGCGGAGGCTCGTCGATGCGTGCGGCGGCGTCGGCGCGATCCGCGGGACGTCGGCAGACCGGCTCGCGGCCCTCGGCGCGCTGCCGACCCTGCTGCCGCATCTGAACGATGCCGCGGCCCGGGCGGCGGCGGAGCGCGAGCTCGAACGTATCGCCGATGCGGGCGCGCGGCTCGTCACGGTCGACGATGCGGAGTATCCGCGCCTCCTCCGCGAGCTCCGTGATGCTCCGCTCTACCTGATCGCGAAGGGCGAGCCGCTGCTCGACGGGCCGGCGATCGCGATCGTCGGCGCGCGCCGCGCGACGCCGTACGGCCTCGACGCCGCGCGCGAGCTGGCGGCAGGGCTCGCCGACGCCGGCATCGCCGTCGTGAGCGGGCTCGCGCGCGGGATCGACGGCGCGGCGCACGAGGGCGCGCTCGCGGGTCGGGGTCGCACCGTCGCCGTGCTCGGCTCGGGCATCGACCTCGTCTACCCCGCCGAGCATGCGGACCTCGCCGCGCGCATCGTCGCCGAGGGCACGCTGCTCTCCGAGCACCCGATCGGCACGGCTCCGCTCCCGGCCCACTTCCCGGCGCGCAATCGGATCATCGCCGGCATGACGCAAGGGACGATCGTGATCGAAGCCGCCGAGCGGAGCGGCTCGCTCATCACTGCCCGGCTCGCCAACGAGCACGGCCGCGAGGTCTTCGCCGTTCCCGGGCGGATCGACTCGCCGCTCTCGGCGGGTGGGCATCTATTGATCCGCGACGGGGCTACCCTGGTACGGGACGTCGACGACGTGCTCGCGGAGGTCGCACCGGCCCTGCGGTCGCGGGCCGGGACGGGTCGTGGCGGCTCGTCGGGCGCGAGTGTCGATGCCGCCGCCGGCAGTGGATCGGCCGAGCGCGTGATCGCGGCGCTCGCGAACGGTCCCGCGACTGCCGACGATTTGATCAGGCAAATCGGTCTCGAGGCGGGAGAAATCCTTGCAGTGCTGCTCGATCTCGAGCTTTCCGGGGTGCTCCGGCAGGTCGGCGGACGACAATTTCAGCTGACGGGCAGATTTGCCGGGGTTGGTGGTTTACAGTAAGGGGGGTCGACCTCGGACAAGCGCCATGGCCAAGAACCTCGTCATCGTCGAATCGCCTGCGAAGGCGAAAACATTGGGGAAATACCTCGGTCGGAACTACACCGTGAAGGCCTCGGTCGGTCACGTGGTCGACCTCCCGAAGTCGAAGCTCGGGGTCGACATCGCGAACGACTTCAAGCCCGACTACGCGGTGATCCACGGCAAATCGAAGGTCATCGACGAGCTCAAGAAGGCGGCAAAAGACAAGGAAAACATCTACTTGGCCCCCGACCCCGATCGGGAGGGCGAGGCCATCGCGTGGCACATCGCCGAGCGCCTCGGGAACAAGAAGAACATCCACCGGGTGCTCTTCAACGAGATCACCAAGAAGGCGGTCCAGGAGGCGATCAAGAAGCCGCTGAAGCTGGATCGCGCCAAGTTCGACGCCCAGCAGGCCCGCCGCGTCCTCGATCGTCTGGTCGGCTATCAGCTGAGCCCGCTCCTCTGGGACAAGGTGCGCCGCGGTCTCTCGGCCGGCCGTGTCCAGTCGGTTGCCGTCCGTCTCATCACCGAGCGGGAACGCGCGATCCGCGCCTTCGTGAAGGAAGAGTACTGGACGATCGGCGCGACGCTCGAAGGCGACACGCCGCCGCCGGTCAACGCCAACCTCTTCGAGCTCGCCGGGAAGCGCCTCGATCACAAGACCTTCCGGCTCGAGAACGAAGCGGCCGCGACCGGGGTCGTCGAGCACCTGAAAGGTGCCGACTGGACCGTTGCCAAGGTCGAGAAGAGCGATCGCAAGCGCAACCCTTCGCCACCCTTCATTACATCCCGGCTCCAGCAGGAAGCGTCCCGGAAGCTCGGCTACCAGCCGCGCCGGACGATGGGCATCGCGCAGAAGCTCTACGAGGGCGTCGAGATCGGCGAAGAGGGTGCCGTCGGCCTCATCACCTACATGCGTACCGACTCGACCCGGCTCTCGCCCGACGCCGTCGAAGCGGTCCGCGGGTACATCGGCAGCCGTTATGGCGCCGATTACGTTCCCGAGAAGCCGCCGACCTTCAAGTCGAAGAAGAACACCCAGGATGCGCACGAGGCGATCCGTCCGACCAGCATCGAGTTCCCGCCGGAGCGGGTGGCGGCCTATCTCGAGAAGGACGAGCTCAACCTCTACACGCTCATCTGGAACCGCTTCGTCGCCTGTCAGATGGAGCCGGCGCGCCTCAAGGCGACCACCATCGACATCGCTGCGACGCCTGTTGGTGGGAAGGACCGCGCAGGACAAGCGCCTCTTAATCTTGCTGGCACCGACATCGCCATTTTCCGGGCGACGGGGCAGGTCGTGGTCTTCGACGGCTTCATGCGCGTCTACACGGAGGGCGTCGACGACGTCGCCGGCGAAGACGACGAGGGCAAGACCCTTCCGGACTTGAAGGAAGGCGATCGGCTGACGCTCCAGGGCGATCTCAAGCCCGAGCAGCACTTCACGCAGCCGCCGCCGCGCTTCTCGCAAGCGACGCTCATCAAGGAGCTCGAAGAAAACGGCATCGGGCGGCCGTCGACCTACGCGTCGATCATGCAGACGATCCTCGGCAAGGAGTACGTCCAGGAGGATCCGCAGAAGCGACTCTTCCCGACCGAGCTCGGCATGCTCGTCACCGATCTCCTCGTCGGCTCGTTCCCCGACATCCTGAACGTCGAGTTCACCTCCGGCATGGAGGAGAACCTCGACGCGGTCGAGGAGGGGACGGCCAACTGGGTCGAGGTGATGCGGAAGTTCTACGAGCCGTTCTCGAAGGACCTCGACAAGGCCGGCACGGAGATGCGGAACGTGAAGGCCGAAGAGCGGCCGACCGACATCAAGTGCGACACCTGCGGCGAGACCATGGTGATCAAGTGGGGCCGCCGCGGCGAGTTCCTCGCGTGCCGCAGCTACCCCGAGTGCAAGAGCACCAAAAACTTCACCCGCGACGAGAACGGCGACATCGTCATCGCCAAGCAGGAAACGACCGACGAGGTCTGCGACAAGTGCGGGAAACCGATGCTGGTCCGCTTCGGCCGCTTCGGCAAGTTCCTCGGCTGCTCGGGCTATCCCGAGTGCAAGACGATCATGCCGATGATCAAGCCGGCGAAGCTCGGCATCGCCTGTCCCGACTGCGGCGGCAACGAGGACGAGGCCAAGCGCGGCGAGATCCTCGAGAAGCGCTCGCGCCGCGGCAAGATCTTCTACAGCTGCAACCGCTACCCCGACTGCACGTTCGCGAGCTGGGACCGGCCGATTCCGATGCCGTGCCCGCTCTGCCAGGCGCCGTTCGTCGTCGAGAAGACGACCAAGCGCGCCGGCACGGTCCGCCGCTGTCTCAAGGAAGGCTGCGACTTCCAAGAGAACGTCGGCGAGCCGACCGAAGTCGCGAGCTAGTCGGCCCCCGTTCGATCGCGCTCCGCCGGCGGTCGTGTGCGCGCCAGGCTGGCGCTCGGGACCGACGCGCAGTAGACAGGGCGGCTCATGTCGGAGCGCGTGACGATCGTCGGTGGCGGTCTCGCCGGCTGCGAGGCTGCGTGGCAGCTCGCGCGCCGTGGTGTCGGCGTCGATCTCTACGAGATGCGTCCCGTGCGCGGCACGGAAGCGCACCAGACCGAGGGGCTCGCCGAGCTGGTCTGCTCGAACTCGTTCCGGAACGCGTCGCTGGAGACCGCCGTCGGATGCCTGAAGGAGGAGATGCGACGGCTCGACTCGCTCATCCTCGAGGTCGCCGACCGGACGACCGTGCCGGCAGGCGCCGCGCTCGCGGTCGATCGCGTGCGCTTCTCGGACGGCGTGACGGAGGCGATCGCGACGCAGCCGTCGATCACCCTCCATCGCGCCGAGCTCACGGAGATCCCGAGCGGCGTGACGATCGTCGCGAGCGGCCCGCTGACCTCGCCGGCGCTCTCATCCGCCCTAGAACGCCTGTTCGGCGAAAAGCACCTCTATTTCTACGACGCGATCGCGCCGATCGTGACGTTCGACTCGATCGACATGACGGTTGCGTACAAGGCGTCGCGCTACGGCAAGGGCGGGGACGACTACGTCAACTGTCCCATGAACCGCGAGGAGTACTACGCGTTCGTCGACGCCGTCCTCGCCGCGGAAAAGATGCCGGCCAAGCAGTTCGAGCGCACGGTCTACTTCGAGGGCTGCATGCCGATCGAAGAGATGGCGCGGCGCGGCCGCGATACGCTCGCGTTCGGCCCCATGCGGCCGGTCGGTCTCACGGACCCGCGCACGGGCACGCGTCCGTACGCGGTCGTGCAGCTGCGGCAGGACGACGCCGAGGGCCGGCTCTTCAACATGGTCGGCTTCCAGACGAAGATGACCTATCCGGAGCAGCGCCGCGTGTTCCGCATGATCCCGGGCCTCGCGGACGCGGAGTTCGTGCGGCTCGGCAGCCTCCATCGCAATACCTTCATCGACTCGCCGTCCATCTTGATGCCGACGCTCCAGCTGCGTGCCGCGCGGACGACGTTTCTCGCGGGGCAGATCATCGGCGTCGAGGGGTACGTGGAGTCGGCCGCGGCCGGTCTACTCGCCGGCATCAACGCGGCACGGTTGATCGCCGGCACGCCGCTCGTGACGCCGCCCGCGACGACGGCGCTCGGCTCGCTCGTCGCGTACGTGACCCAGCCGGGACGCAAAGAGTTCCAACCCATGAACGCGAACTACGGGCTCTTCCCGCCGCTCCCGGGCCGCACGCGCGGCCGCGAGAAGAAGCTGAAGCTCGCCGAGCGCGCGCTCCAGGAGTTCGATCGCTGGGCGGTGGGCGAGGGCCTCGCCGCCGCGCGCGAGGATCGCGTACCGGCGCCCGCGGCGCACGAGGCCACGCCGCTCTGACGTCTTTCGCGGCGTCGCGCCCGATTCGTCGGAGCTCGGCTGGTTCGTCCGCGCGCGATTCAGTACTGTCCTCGTTCGCATGGCGTCGTCGCTCGATAGGTTGCGTGCGGCCGGGATCGGCGATCCGGACGAGCTGCTGAGCCGGCTCGCCGCGAGCTGGCCCGGCGGCATGCCGCCGGACGCGGTGCTCGCGGCCCTCGCTTCGTCGCCGGATCCACCGCTCGCGGTCGCGAGCCTCGGGCGGCTGCGGGACGCGGCACCCGACGCGCTCGCTCGCGTCGCGGCCGACGAAGAGCAGGGGGCGGCGCTCGTCGCGCTGCTCGGCGCGAGCGCGTCGGTCGTCCGATGGCTCGCCATGGAGCCGACCCGGTGGCAGTCGGTGCTCGCGCCGGCCGGGACGCCGATCGCCGAGCTCGTGCCCCGGCCCGAGCCGCTCGCAGGCGACGCGGCCACCCCCGAGGCGCTGGCGCAACTCCTGCGCGTCTTCAAGCGCCGGCGCGTCCTGGTGATCGCCGCGCGCGACCTGCTCGGTCGCGCCACGCTGGTCGACACCGTGACGGAGCTGTCGCGGCTCGCGGAGGACGCGCTCGAGGTCGCGGTCGCGTCGGTGCGCGCGCGCCTGGTCGCGGCGCACGGCGACGTGCGCGGCTCCGACGGGACGCCGCTCGGCTTCAGCGTGCTCGGGATGGGGAAGCTCGGGGGCGGCGAGCTCAATTTCAGCTCCGACATCGACCTCGTGTACGTGTACGGCGACGGCGGCGAGGACAGCGCCGGCGGGCCGCGGGGCAAGCTCTCGGCGCGCGAGTTCATGAGCCGTCTCGCCGAGGCGGTGACGCGCGCGCTCCATCAGGCGACCGACGACGGCTTCGTGTTCCGCGTCGATCTGCGTCTGCGCCCGGAGGGCACCAACGGTCCCATCGTCAATTCCGCGGCGAACGCGCTCCTGTATTACGAGTCGTGGGGCCAGACGTGGGAGCGCGCGGCCTATCTCAAGGCGCGGCCGGTCGCCGGCGACCGGGCGCTCGGCGACCGGTTGCTCCGCGACCTCGAACCTTTCGTGTTTCGTCGTTACCTCGACTACGCGACGCTCGAGGATCTGAAGCAGATGAAGGCAAAGGTCGAGCGCGCGCTGGCGGCGGCGCCCGACAAGGGTCTCAACGTCAAGCTCGGGCGTGGCGGCATTCGCGAGGTCGAGTTCGTGATCCAGAGCCTCCAGCTGATCCACGCCGGCAAGGACGAGCGCATCCGCCAGCGGAACTCGTTGGCGGCGCTCGAGCGGCTCGTGGAGACGCGGTACCTCGCGGCCGACGAGAGCGTGCGGCTCGCCGAGGCGTATCGCTTCCTCCGCGACGTCGAGCACAAGATCCAGCTCGTCGACGAGCGCCAGACGCAGGTGATCCCGAGCGGTGACGGCGAGGTGCGCTTGGCGCGCCGCCTCGGGTACCGCGACCTCGAGCCGGCCGTCGCGCTGGCGCGCTTCCGGGCCGACCTCCGGCGCCACACCGACGCGGTCGCGACGTCGTTCGCGGCGCTCTTCTACGCGTCGGAAACGGATCGCGCGGACAGCGACGACGGCCGGCATGCGAGCCTTCTCGCGGGGCTCGACGAAGACCCGGCGCGGGCCGAAGCGGAGCTCGCCGCGCTCGGCTTCCTCGATCCGCGGGCCGCCCGCGACCATCTCGTGCTCCTGCGCGACGGCGCGCCGTCGTCGCGCGCCACGCCACGCAGGAAGCAGTTGCTGCTGGCGGTCGCACCGAGCCTGCTCGGCGAGGTCTCCCGTGCCCCCGATCCCGACCTCGCGCTCCGTCACCTCGCCGGCTTCATGGCGGCGATCGGCGCCCGGTCGAGCTTCCTTTCGCTGCTCGCCGAGAACCCGGCGACGCTGCGCGTGCTCGTGCGGCTCTTCGGGTCGAGCGAGTTCCTCTCGCAGATCCTCATCCGGCACCCGGAGATGCTCGACAACCTCGTGCGTGCCGATCTCGCGCGCCTCGAGGTTCCGAAGGCGGCGCTCGCGAACGAGCTCGCGGGCGTGATCGCCGCCACCGCCGACTACGAAAGCCGCCTCGACGCGCTCCGCCGTTTTCGCCACGAGCACTTCCTGCGGGTCGGCATCAACGACCTCGACAACCTCCTGCCGTTCCACGTCGCGAGCAGCCAGCTGAGCGACCTCGCCGACGTCTGCCTCGACGCGGCGTGGAAGGTGGCGGAGGAGGAGACGCGCCGGCGCTACGGGCTCGACGCTGCGCCCGGGCAGTTCGCGGTCGTGGGGCTCGGCAAGCTCGGCGCGCGCGAGCTCACCTACAACTCGGACCTCGATCTCATCTTCGTCTACGTGCCGACCGCGGCCGACGCCGGGCCGGTCTCGGTCCACGAGTTCTTCACGAAGCTCGCGCAGACGCTCATGACGACGCTCCAGGTGCAGACGCGCGAAGGGCGTATGTACAGCATCGACACGCGGCTCCGGCCGTCGGGGAACCAGGGGCCGCTGGTGTCGTCGCTGGAGTCGTTCGCGCGCTACCACGCCGAGAGCGCTCACCTCTGGGAGCGACAGGCGATGATCAAAGCGCGCGGTGTCGCCGGCGACCCGGACCTCGCGATCGAGGTCGAGGCGATCGTTCAGCGCTTCGTCTACGCGCGGCCGCTCGGTGACGACGAGGTTGCCGAGATCCACAGGCTGCGGATGCGGCTCGAACGCGAGCTCGCCGGCGACGAGCGTGCCGAGTTCAACATCAAGACGGGACGCGGCGGCCTCCTCGATATCGAGTTCATGGTGCAGATGATGCAGCTCCGGCACGGCGCGGCGGTGCCCGAGGTCCGCCGTCGTGCGACCCGTCATGCGCTCGCGGCGCTCGCCGAGGCGGGAGTCGTGCCGGCCGACGAGGCGGCGGTGCTCGAGGAGAGCTACGCGTTCCTTCGCGCGCTCACGAATCGCCTCCGCATCGAGCGCGATCAGTCGGTCGAGTCGCTCGAGCGCGAGGGCTATCGCCTCCCGGCCCTCGCACGTCGCCTCGGCTATGCGGGACCCAATGAGGACGTCGCGCGTCAACTGCTCGCGGATTTCGGCCGCCATCGCGAGCGGGTGCGGGCACTGTACGTGCGCTGGTTCGGCGTCACGCTCTGATTGCGGGGCGGCCGAGCCCGCAAAGCAATCGCCGTCTTCACCCTTTTTCGCACGCTCTCCCACCCGGTTAGGGGATTGTCGGTCTTGCGACCGCCCCCGTAGGTTTGCGGCCATTCTCAGATCCACACGCGTGCCGGTCATCACATTCGGACGCCGCCCAAAACCGAGCGAGGAGGAAGTCCCCCATGAGAACGGCGACCTGTGTTCTGATCGGCTTCATCGTCGGTAGCGTAGTGCTCACCGACGTGCCCCTCGCGAGCGCGGCTCCGATCGCGTGTCAGCGCGAGATCTCGAAGGGTTTCGCGAAATTCACGCAGGCGAAGATGAAGGCGCTCGGACGCTGCGAAGACGCCGTCCTGAGCGGCAAGCTCGCCGGACCGTGCCCGGACGCGAAGACCGCGGCCGTGCTCGCCAAGGCGGAAGCCAAGCTCCGGAGCTCCATTCAGAAGAAGTGCGGTGGTCCGGACGGCGTTTGCGGATCCGGTACCGACGAAACGCTCGCCTCGATCGGCTGGGACGTCGGCGCGTGCCGCAACTTCGAAAGCGGGTCGTGCACGAATCCGATCGGCCATTGCGGCGACGTCGCCGATTGCCTGGTGTGCGTCGGCGACGCGGCCGTCGATCAGGCGATCGGGCTCTACTACGATGCCCTCGCGGCGAGCGCCGACGGCACCGTTCAGCGCTGCCAGCGCGAGATCGGCCGCAGCGCCGCCAAGGCGTTCCGCGCCGAGACCAAGGCGCTCCAGAAGTGCGCCGACGCGCGTCTCAAGGGCAGCCCGGGCTCGTGCCCCGATCCGAAGACGACGTCGATGATCTCCCGCGCGCGCGCCAAGGCCGTCGCGAAGATGTGCCAGGTCTGCGGCGGCGCCGACGGCGTCTGTGGCGGCATGGGCGATCTCACGCCGGCCCAGATCGGGTTCCCCGCGAGCTGTCCGGCGGTGACGATTCCGGGGGGCACTGCCTGCGGTGGGCCGGTCACGAACCTCCAGGGCCTGATCAACTGCGTGAGCTGCGTGACCGCGTTCAAGTCGGACTGCACCGACGCGATCGCGGTCCCGACCCTGGAGTCCTATCCCGCGCAGTGCAACGCCGACCCCGAAGCGACGCCGACGGGCGGCGCGACGCCGGACCCGACGCCGACGCCGACGGCGTCCCTCTGCGGCAACGGAACGATCGACGCCGGCGAGGCGTGCGACGGCGCGAACGCGCCGACGTGTCCCGGCGCGTGCACGTCGACGTGTCAGTGTCCGGCGCCCTGTACGCTGCCGGCGCAGATTCCCGAGATCGCGAATTTCGAGTTCCTCCCGGGACTCGACTCCGACAACGGCTGGACGGGGATCGCCAACGACGTGCCGTACGGCAACAATCAGCCGTTCGGCGCCGCCCGGCTCGCGAACTGCGATTGGGATCTCGACTCGCCGACGTGCGGCCAGTGCGACGTCGTCGGTCACGCGCAGTACCGCGGCGCGGTCAAGAACTGCCGCTGCACCAACCTCGCGAGCCGCGACGCCAGCTCGCGCGACATCTGCGACCCCGAGGCGCCGAGCTGTCCGGGTGGCGAGAGCTGCGAGTGCTATCAGGGCGCGGTGTTGCCGGTGTCGTCGGGCGGCGCCCCAGGGTGCATCATCAACCGCTTCACGGAGCCGCTGACCGGCACCGTCAACGTGTCGCTCACGGGTCCGCACGCGGGCGAGCAGGATCTCAACATTCGCGCCGAGTCGGCCGTGCACAACGGGCTCGGTCTCGCCAAGCCCTGTCCGCAGTGCATCGGCGATCCGGTCTTCGCGGACGGCGTGAAGGGCGGGACGTGCGACGTCGGCGTGCGCGCCGGTCAAGCGTGCGACGTCGCCGGGACGCACGACCTCTTTTCGACGGTGACGTTCGACTGTCCGCCGTTCGTCGCCGGCAACATCGGGTACCTGGACATCCGGGCGCCGCACGAGACCACCGGCACCGCGACCCTTCCGAAGGGCGTGCGCTGTCTCGGCAACCCCGCCCTCCAGTGCGCGTGCAGCACCTGCGCGTCGGCGGCGGCGGAGCCGTGCAATGCCAATGCGGATTGCGCGCCCGGCATCATCTGCGGTGGCCGGCGCTGCATCGGCGGCCCCAACAGCGGCACCCCGTGCACCGCGGCATCCGAGTGTCCGAGCGGTCTCTGCAATCGTCCGGGCGAGCCGAGCCTGCCGAACTCGTGCGCGGACGGCGTGTGTACCCAGAACGTCAACGATCCCAACGGGGCGGACGAAGGCATCTGCGAGGCCGGTCCGATCGACCGGCTCTGTAGCATCGAGAAGTTCCGCTCGTGTTCGACGGATGCGGAATGCAATCCCCCACCGTCGGGCTCGTGTCCGGACTGTGTCGGCGGACAGGTCTGCGAGATCTCGCTCCGGCAGTGCTTGATCGATCCGATCTCGCGCACCGGCCAGCCCGGCGTGCAGACCGCCATTCAGGTCGGCGCCTACTGCATGACGCCGGTCGCGAGCGCGTCGATCAACAAGGTGAGCGGCTGGCCCGGACCCGGCACGGTGCGCATCCCGCTGCGGCGCTACTTCGGACCGGCGAGCTGCGGCAACGGCACGCTCGACGCGAACGAGCAGTGCGACCAGGGGCACGACGGCGCCTGTCCGGGCGAATGTCAGCCCGATTGCCGGTGCCCGTCCGCCGCGACCTGCGGCGACGGCCAGGTGAACCAACCGACCGAGCAGTGCGACGGCATCGACGACGGCGTGTGTCCGGGCCAGTGCCAGTCCGACTGCACGTGCGGATCCTCGACGTGTGGCGACGGCAACGTCGAGCCCGGCGAGCAGTGCGACGGCGCCGACGACGCGTCGTGCCCCGGCGCGTGCCAGGGCGATTGCACCTGCGGCCCGTTCTGCGGCGACGGCACCGTCGGCGGCAGCGAGGAATGTGACGGCGCCGGATCCGTCGCGTGTCCGCCGTCGGCGTGCCAAGGCGACTGCACCTGCGGCCCGTTCTGCGGCAACAACCAGATCGACTCCGGCGAGGAATGCGACGGGCCCGGTACCGGCGCGTGCCCGGGAAGCTGTCAGAGCGACTGTACCTGCGCTGCCGTGTGCGGTGACGACCAGCGTCAGGCCGGGGAGCTCTGCGACGGGACGGACGATTCGCTCTGCCCCGGCAAGTGCAGCAACGTGTGTACGTGCCCAGGTCTCGGCGAGGTCACGTTCAATACGAAGCCCGGCGCCGATCTCGACGCCGGTTGGAGCGGCGTCGCGAACAACTTCCAGCTCCAGACCGGCGGCGTCATCCGCGGCGAGCTCTCCGGCTGCGACGGGCAGAGTGACATGAGCTGCGATCTCTTCGCGAACGTGGGCTCGTTCTGCTCGGGCGATCCGTCGCGGTCGTGCACCAACGACGAGATGTGCAGCGGCGCCGGGACCTGCACCATCAGCTACTACGGACCGCCGCTGCCCGCGTCGGCCGGCGGCGTGCCGGCGTGCGTGCTGCTGCGCTTCGCGACCGACGCGGTCGGTACGTACGACCTCTCGACCGGTGCGGCGAGCATGAGCCTCACGTTCAACGCGCTCGCCCACCTCGGTGTCGACGTGAATCAACCGTGCCCCATCTGTGATTGCGGCGAGGCGAACCTCGCCGATTGTCAGATCGGCGACGCCGGCACCTGCGCGGGCTCGGGCATCATCGGCAGCCCGCCGTGCACCGTGCAGGGCAACGGGCCGCAGGGACCGACGTCCCTCCAGTGTCCGCCGAGCTCGTCGCTGAACGTGTCCGGCGGCGGCCTGGTGTTGCCGGCGACGCTCACGACAGCGCATGTCGTCACGCCGTCGACCCAGCCGTGACGCCGCGGGCCACACCGGTGAAGGCTGCTTCTGCGACGGTCAGCCGCAGCAGAACGCGTGTCTCAACGCGTGCGACGGCGGCAGCAACGACGCCGGCGCGTGCGATACCGACGCGGATTGTCCCGGCGCCGGGGCGGGCGCTTGCAAGCCGCTCTGCCGTCAGATCACCGGCGCGGCGCTCGGTGAGGCCGAATGCCCGGCGGGTCCGGTCGATCGGACGTGCAACTCGGCGCCGTGGATCTCGTGCACCAACGACGGTGGCTGTCCGAGCGGCAAGGGCCCCTGCGTCGCGAAGAACCGGCGGTGCTTCATGGATCCGATCGAGCGCCAAGGCGTCGCGGGCACGACCGACAACTCCCTCGTCGCCACCTTCTGCGTGGCCGAGACGGGCTCGTCGACGATCAATACCGTCGCGGGTCTGCCCGGTCCCGGCTCCATCTCGATCCCGAACACCGTCGACGCGCGGCTCTGCGGTGACGGCGTCGTCAATCGCTTCCAGGAGGAGTGCGATCGGGACGACGACACCAACTGTCCGGGCACGTGCCTCCCGAATTGTCTCTGCCAGCGCACCTGCGGCAACGATGCGATCGAGTTCGGGGAGCAGTGCGACGGCACGGCCGACGCGGCCTGCCCGGGCCAGTGCGAGCCGCCGTCGTCGGAGAACGGGTGTCTCTGTCCGCCGGTCTGCGGCGACGGATTCATCGGGGAAGGGGAGCAGTGCGATCCCGGCGGGGTGGGCGGCACACCGCCCGCGGACGACGATCTCTGTCCCGGACTCTGCAACGCCACGAGCTGCCAGTGCACGGTGCAGGTACCGACGTGCCTGAACAACGTCCTGGATCCCGGCGAGGTCTGCGAAGTGCCGGCGACCGGGTGCGGTCCGCTCCAGGTCTGCGCGGCCTGTCTCGCCTGTCTCCCGCCGCCCGACGTGCTGCCGCCGATCTCCGGCCTCTGCGGCGATCTCAACATCACGCCGGGTGAGGTCTGTGAGCTCCCGGCACAGGGATGCCCCGCGGGACACCTCTGCAACCAGTGCACGTCCTGCGTGGAAGCGATTCCGTTCTGCGGCAACCTGAACATCGAGCCCGGTGAGGCGTGCGAGCTCCCGGCAATGGGCTGCGGACCGAACCAACTGTGTCTCCTGTGCGGCCAGTGCATCGACGTGCCGATCGCGATCTGCGGCAATCGCAACATCGAGCCCGGCGAGAATTGCGAGCTGCCGCAGATCGGCTGCGGCCTTCTTCAGGGCTGCCTGCTCTGCCAGTCCTGCGTCCCGTGACCTGACGAGCGTGGCGCGCGCGACCGATCACGCGGTCGCGCGCGCCGCCGCAATTGACAGGGTGGGGACCCTCCGATAGCTCTCGCCGTTCGGAGGCGTCGTGCAAAAAAGCGAACTAATCTGGCTCGATGGCGCGTTCGTTCCCTGGGACGAGGCCAAGGTTCACGTCCTCACCCACACGCTGCACTACGGGCTCGGCGCCTTCGAAGGCATCCGCTGCTATCAGACGAAGGACGGTCGCTCGGCCGTGTTCCGTCTGCACGAGCACACCCGTCGGCTCTTCGCGTCGTCGCACATCCTCGAGATGACGATCCCGTTCTCGCCGGCGGCGATCGACGAGGCGTGTCTCGACACGATCCGACGCAACAAGCTCCGGGAGTGCTACGTCCGTCCGCTCGTGTTCCTCGGCGACGGCGAGATGGGCCTCGCGGCGGTCAATGCGGTGCGAGTGTCGATCATCGTGTGGCCATGGGGCTCGTATCTCGGCGACGAGGGCATCAAGAACGGCATCCGGGTGCGCACGTCGTCCTTCCAGCGCTTCCACGTCAACACGATGATGACGAAGGCAAAGGCCGTCGGGCACTACGTCAACTCGATCCTCGCGGCCCGCGAGGCGCGGCGCGGCGGCTACGACGAGGCGCTGATGCTCGACACCGACGGTTTCGTGTCGGAGGCAAGCGGCGAGAACATCTTCATCGTACGCGACGGCGTCGTGAAGACGCCGCCGCTGACCTCCGTGCTGCCCGGCATCACACGCTCGACCATCATGACGCTGCTGCGCGACCGCGGGTACGCGCTCGTCGAGGAGCGCTTCACGCGCGACGAGGCGTACATCGCCGACGAGGCCTTCTTCACCGGCACCGCAGCGGAGGTGACGCCCATTCGCGAGCTCGACGACCGCGCGATCGGCAACGGCAAGCCCGGGCCGGTGACGCAGGCGATGCAGCAGGCGTACTTCGCGCTCGTGCGGGGCGAGGACGCGACGCATCGCGAGTGGCTGTCGTTCGTCTGAGCCCTCGGGACGATTGCACGAACGCACGAGTTTCTGACCGGGTCGGAAGCAGGTCGACGCCTCGTGCGCGCGGCGACCTCGCACGATATCGCGCTGGTGCAAGCCGGGAGGCCCATTCCGACCCCGTTTTCGCGACCCCATGCGCTATGTTAAGCCATTATTTTCAATATGTTGGAGTGATTTCGTGAGCGAAATCGTCGTCCTGTCACTGGTCCTGCTCTTGCTGATTCTCCGGCCAGTGCCGCTTCCTCTCGTTCGTAGATTCCTGACCCTTTCGGCCTTCGTGTTCGTCTGTGGCGGATCCCTTCCGGCCGTCGCCGCCGAGCGGACGTTCGTCCTGGCGCCGGCCGATCTCGTGACCGCCCCCGATCTCTTCGGCGCGAAGGCGCTGTCGCGCTCGGCGCTCCTCGGCAAGGCCGTCGGGCTCCGGCGCGGCGCCGTCCGCTTCGCGAAGAGCATCTGTCCGTCGCTGGTCGCGGACCCGACGCGGAAGATCACCCGCGTCCGCGTGCTCGGTGGGCCGACGGGCGCGCCGCTCGTCGTGGGCCGAAGTCTCGCCACCGGGCTCACCGCCGCGCTCACCGCGATGAACGCGTCGACGTGGTTCCCGCCGGCGAGCGCCACGACCGACCAGGCCTCGTGGGTCGTCGAGCCGCCGGTCGCGGACTCCATCGGATTCGCGACGGCCGGGTTCGCGGTCGGCAACCACACCGGCGCGCTCGGCAAGGACGATGCGACCAACCGCATCCCCGGGTTCCGCTTCACGATCGACCTGCCGAACGATCCGGGAACGGGCACCGTCGAGATCGCGCTCGCGCTCACGACCGAGCTGCCCGCGACGCGCGCCGGCAAGCCCGGGAAGCGTGCCGAATGCGTCATGGTCGCCTCGTTCGTCCCCGTGGACGTCGAAGCGCTGCGCGATCTGGTGAACGCCACACCCCTCGGCAACGTGACGCGCAACCGCCTCCTGTTCATCCTCCAGCGCGTGCAAGGCTTCCTCGACGGTGGCCACCCCGACCGCGCGGCGCGCAACATCCGCACGTTCGCGCTCGAGGTCGCTCAGCGCAGCGACACCGAGATCCTGCCCGCTTACTCCGAAGCCATGATCAACCGTGCCAACGCCGCCGCCGAGGCTCTGAGCTTCTGATGCGCGGCCTCCGACAAACGCTCCGTTCCCTCGCGCTCGCGCTCGGCCTGCTCGCGTGGGCAGGCCCCGCGGTCGCCGAGATCATGACGTTCCACCTGACCGTCGGCGACGCGCTTGCCAGCGTCGGCCGCACCAATGCGTTCCTCGCGTCGCTCGGGACGAAGAACGCGCGCGGGTTGAAGCTGGTGCCGGGCGGCACCAAGTTCGCCGGGCTCACGTGCGCCGGGTTCGGCGACGTCTACGCGCTCGCGTCGGTCAAGGTGCTCGCCGGCACCGGCGCGTTCCCGAGCTTGGTCACCACGAAGCGCGGGCGGGATGCGCAGACGCTCGCCACCGCCTTCGGGCTCGCGGGACTCACCACGTGGGCACCGCCGGCGCTCGATGCCGAGACCGATCTCCAGTTCTGGTCGGCCGCAAACGTTCCGCACGGCCTCGCGTTCACCGCCGAAGCGCTGCTCACGGGCACCGACAGCGGGCTGCTCGACGCGAGCGACGGCGCCGGCATCTTCCGCTTCCGGGCGAACGTGCCGCCGACCGCGGTCGCGGGCGGTGCGCATCGTTTCCTCGTCGAGCTGATCGGCCGCACCTCGTCGAACGACTCCGGCGGGCTCGTCGCCTTCGCGGAGCAGCGCTGCTTCACGTTCGTGGATCTCGTGCCGCTCGACGTCGGCGCGCTCGAGCGGCTCGTCGACGAGACGCTTCCGCAAGCGTACGTCCAGAACGGCCTCGCGACCCGCGTCCAGCTTCTGAACTCGGCGCTCGGGCGCCGGGATTTTTCGACCGCGCTTGAAATCATGGCGTACATCGTCGGGCACCTGATCGCGCGTACGCCCGATCACGCCGAGCCCGCCGCCGCGCGCCGGGTCGTCACCGGCGTCTTCGACCTCCGGCGCGGCCTCGACTTCCGCGCCGCGACCGCGCAGTGCGGGAACGGGACGCGCGAAACCGGTGAGGCGTGTGACGGCGCCGACCTCGGCGGGTTCACGTGCGAGAACACCGGGTATGCGAGCGGGACGCTGTCGTGCGAGCCGTCGTGCTTCCTGAATTTCGACGGCTGTGTCGCGAATCCGGTCTGTGGTAACGGCGTCCTCGAGATCAACGAGGAGTGCGACAACGGCGGCCAGAATTCGGATTCGGTGCCGGACGCGTGTCGCACCGACTGCAAGCGGTCGTACTGTGGGGACGGGGTGATCGACATCTTCGAGGACTGCGAACCGGGGAATCTCGGCGGCTTCAATTGCGTCGAGCTCGGCTACGGCGGCGGCACGCTGAAGTGCGACAAAGAATACTGCGAGTTCGACGACGAGAATTGCAGAGATGATTTCTGACGCTCGGCCGTCCGGCCCGCGTCGGTCCCTCGTGCTCGCGCTCCTCGCCATGCAGATGGCGTGGTCGGCGGCGAGCGAGGCGGCGCCCTTCGGCTACGTCGTGAACCACGGCGACGCCAGCGTGACCGTCGTCGACACGGCGACGAATGCGGTCGTCGCGACCGTGGCGGTCGGCAACCAGCCCATCGGAGCGGCCGTGCATCCGGCGGGCAGCCGCGCGTATGTCACGAATCAAGTGCCGGCCGGGACGGTGTCGGTCATCGACACCGCGATCAACGGCGTCGTCGCGACCGTCACCGTGGGCGCGCGTCCGTCGGGCGCCGCGGTCAAGTCGCCCGGCGACCGCCTCTACGTCACCAACCGCGACGACAAGAACGTCTCGGTGATCGACACCACGACGAACGCCGTCGTCGCGACGATCCCGGTCGGCAACAACCCGCTCGGGATCGCGATCGATCCCGCGGGCACGCCGGCCTACGTCGTCAACAACGGCGACAACAACGTCTCGGTGATCGACACGACGACCAACGCGGTCGTCGCGACGATCTCGGTCGGCAACGACCCGAGCCACGTCACCATCGGTCCGAACGGCCGGCGCGCGTACGTCTCGAACAGCAGCAACGCGAGCGTCACGGTGATCGACTCGGGATTCCAGAGCGTCGTCGCGACGATCCCCGTCGGCAACATTCCGGAAGGCGTCGCGGTCGACCCCGCCGGCAACCGGCTCTACGTCGCCAACAGTGGCCCCAACAGCGTGTCGGTCGTGGACACGACCTCGAACGCGGTCGTCGCGACCGTGTCGGTCGGGCTCACGCCGTTCGCGCTGGCGTTCCGTCCCGACGGGGCGCGGGTCTTCGTCGCCAACCGGCAGAACGGCAACGTCTCGGTGATCGACACCGCGTCGAACACCGTGACGGCGACCGTGCCGGCCGGCTTCACGCCGGCGGGCTTCGGGCAGTTCATCGTGCCGGCGCTCCGTTCGCCCGTGTTCGACAAGGCGCAGCGCAAGTGTCAGCTCGCCGTCGGACGGCAGGGGGTGAAGCTGGCGAAGACCCACCACGCGCTCGAGGCCTCGTGTCGGATCGGCATCGTCAAGGCCGAGGCCGCGGGGTTGGGAACCGCCGCGGCCGAGGCGGCATGCCTGAAGGCGCTCGACCCGATGAACCCGTTGTCCAAGCTCGCGAAGGCACGGACGAGGATGCGGACGGCCGTTGAGAAAGCCTGCGTCGGCGTGGCGCCGGGTCAGATCAACGGTCCGTGCGCGCGCGCGGCGACGGGGATCGCGGGGACGGTCGACTGCGTGGTCGCGCAGCACGCGGCGCGCGTCGGATCGATCGTCGACGACGAGGAGAGCGCGACGCGGCCCGTGCCGCTCGGCGCTGTCGCGCAGGTCTGTCAGGCCGCGCTCTTCAGGCAGGGGCGCCGGTTCGGCGACGTCGTGCACGCGGAGCTCGGGAAGTGCCTCGACAAGCTCCTCACGGTGGCGGCGAGCGCGAAGAGCGACGCGAAGATCGCGGCGGCGTGTCGCGCCAAGCTCGATCTCGGCAGTCCGTTCTCGAAGGCGTCGAAGACCCGGGCCAGCGCGCTCACGGCGATCGCCCGCGCGTGCGCGGGCCTCGCGCCCGCGGCGGTCGGGAGTCCGTGCGATCCTGCGGCCGCGACGACGACGGACGTCGCGAACTGCGTGCTCGACGGCCATCTCGCCGACGTCGGGAAGCTGATCGCGGCGGAATACAACGACGCCTGCACGATGCTCACGCGCACCGGCGTCGCCGCGTCGCACCGAGTGTGCTCCGGTACGTAGTCCCTCACGCGACGTCGAAGCGTCAGGACGCGAACGGCATCCTTTGATCGGCGCGTGAGCGGTGCCCGCGTTGGAACGCCGCCACCGCGGCGACCGGGCCGGCGACGACCATCGTATCGCCGCGTTCCAGCCTGCGATCGGGATCCGGGACCTCGAAGGTGTGCCCCGGCTTGTCGTGCGGCTCGACGGCGAGCACGCTGACCCCGAACTGCGCACGGCAGTCGAGGCGGCGCAGGGTTTCCCCGTCCCACGCATCGGGCACCTGCAAGCGGACCACCCGATAGCCCTTCGACCACTGCGGCATCTCGTCGGCGCCGGCCGTGCCGGGGATCGTTCGCATCGTGACGAGCGCGCGGTTGTACGCCCGGATGACGTCGGCGCGTGACAACAGGCCGAGCACGCGCGTCGGGTCGTCGGGATCGACGACCGGCAGCTCTTCGCGGTTGTCCTCCTCCATGCGGCCGAGCGCTTGACCGAGGCTCGTCTCGGGGCTGACGGTCGGCACGTACCGGTCGCAGAGGTCGGCCGCCGTGCGGTCCGTGCCCGACCCGGGATCGAGCAGCACGGCCCGTACGTCGTGCAGCGAGAGCGTGCCGACGAGGCGGGCGTCGCCGTCGACGACCGGAAAGTGCGTGCCCGAGCTCTCCCCCATGATCCGGAGGACCTCGGGGAGCGGCGCGTCGGCGCGAATCGGCTCGAAGCGCTCGTGGAAGGCCGACGACACGGGGATCAAATCCATGATCTGCTCGCGCGGCGGCTCGAGACTCTTCCCGGCGCGTGCGAGCCCGAGCGTGTCGATCGACTCGGGCTCGATCGTGCTCGCGACGATCAACGCGAGGATCACCGTGACGAGCGCGGGGAGGGCGACCTCGTAGCTGCCCGTCGTCTCGAACAGGAGAAACACGGCCGTGAGCGGCGCATGCGTGCATGCGCCGAGAAAGGTCGCGAGACCGACCAGCGCGTACGACCCGTGCGGGCCGGTGTAGCCGGGAAACCACCATGCCGAGAGCGAGCGGAAGGCGCCGCCCGTCATCGCCCCGATGAAGAAGATGGGTCCGAAGACGCCCCCTGGCGCGCCGCATGCGAGCGAGAGGCAGCTCGTGACGATCTTCGCCGCCGCGAGCGCGAGCATGAGGCGGGTCGGGAGCTCGCCGGCGAGCGCCTCGTTGATGACCGGGTAGCCGTCGGACAGATTCTGCGGCAACGCGACGCCGACGAGCCCGACGATCACGAGGCCGCCGACGAGTTTCGTCGCCGTCCCGAGCTCCGAGCGGGCGACGCGCTCGATCGTTGCGTGGAAGAGGCGCACGTAGAAGGCGGCGAGCACGCCGAGGAGCAGACCCATGGCGGCGTACGTGGGAATCTCGTGATAGCCGCCGAGATCGAACGTGACGGCGTGAAAGACGGTCTCGGCGCCGCCGAGCGCGCGCGACGCGATCACGGCGGTCGCCGTCGAGATCACGATCAAGCTGAAGTGGGCGAGCTCGACCTTGCCCTGGAGCAGGATCTCCTGCGCGAACATCACGCTGCCGATCGGTGCGTTGAACGTGGTCGCGATCCCGGCGGCTGCCCCGCACGCGACGAGCAGCTTGAGGCGCGACTCGAGCCGCAAGAGCTGGGCGACGAACGAGCCGATCGAGCCGCCGATCTGCGCGATCGGGCCTTCGCGGCCGACCGACGCGCCGGCGCCGAGCGAGATCGCGGCGCCGAGCGTCTTCACGATCATCCAGCGGCGCTTTACCCGGCCGCCTTCGAGGTGGATCATCTCGAGGAAGCGGGGAAACCCGTAGCCGAGCGCGTGGCCCGGAAAGAGCCGATCGAGCACGAGCAGAGCGATCGCGCCCGCGGCGAGCACGATCGGGGCCGCCAGCGGGGCGGCGGAGCCCCAGGCGCCGAGCGCCTCCGCCAGCGCGCCGAACGCGCGAGCAGCCCCGGTGATGGCGGCCTGGAAGACGATGCTCCCGGCGGCGCCGAGCAGCCCGATCAGCGCGGCGAGAAGAACGAGCGCGGTGTACTGGCCATGCGTCGACGAGGCTGCGCGCGACCCGGACACCGGGTCACCATGCCAAAACAGGTACGTGCTTGCGAGCCGAGCGAGGCGTAGTATAGCTCTCCGACCCCATGAGCCCGGACCGCATTCAGAGCAGTCTGCAAGCCGCGTTTCCGAACGCGCAGATCGTCGCCGAGGACTACACCGGCGGTGGCGATCACTTCTCGGTCCACATCACGAGCCCGGATTTCGCGGGCCGCTCGCTCGTCGAGCGGCACCAGATGGTCTACCGCGCGCTCGGAACGCTCATGCCGGAGATTCACGCCCTACAGCTCAAGACCGACGCGCCGGGCGAGTAGCGAGGAGACCGACGATGGCTGATCCCGTGTTCACCGAAATCGAGAACGAAATCCGCAACAACAAGATCATGGTCTACATGAAGGGCACGCCGAGCTTCCCGCAATGCGGATTCTCGGCGGCGACGATCGAGGTCCTCGAAGAGCTCGGTCGCCCCTTCGGCAGCGTCGACGTGCTGAGCCAGCCTGCCAAGCGCGAGGCGATCAAGCGCTTCTCGAACTGGCCGACGATCCCGCAGGTCTACGTCGACGGCAAGTTCATCGGCGGCTGCGACATCGTGCGCGAGATGCACGCCCGCGGCGAGCTGAAGAAGCTCCTCGACACGTCTTTCGCCAGCTAGTTTCCGATTCAGGCTCGGTCGAGCGAGGCGTCGAGGTCGGCGATGAGATCGTCGCCGTCCTCGATGCCGACCGAGTAGCGGATCAAGTTGTCCTTGATCCCCACCAGCAGGCGCTCCTCCGTCGTGAGCTCGTAGAAGCTCATCAGCGCCGGCTGCTCGATCAGGCTCTCGACGCCGCCGAGCGAGGGGGCGATGCGCGGGATGCGGCAGCCGTCGACGACGCGCGACGCGGTGTCGAGGTCGCCGGCGACCTCGAACGAGATCACGCCGCCGTAGCCGCGCATCTGCTTCTTCGCGATCGCGTGCTCGGGATGGCTCGGCAGTCCGGCGTAGTGCACGCGCGTCACCTTCGGGTGGCCTTCCAGGAACTCGGCGATGCGCTGCGCGTTCGCGTTCTGTCGCTCGATGCGCAGCGCCAGGGTCTTCAGCCCGCGAATGAGCAGATAGGCGGCGAACGGGTCGATCACCGCGCCGGTCACGCCCTGGAGCGCCCGCACGCCGTCCACGATGTCGGCGGAGCCGAGCACGGCGCCCGCCATCAGGTCGTTGTGGCCGCCGAGGAACTTCGTCGCCGAATGCAGCACGACGTCGATGCCGTAGCGCAGCGGCTGCTGGTTGTACGGCGTCGCGAACGTCGCGTCGACGATCGTCTTCACGCGGTGCTTCTTCCCGATGTCGGCGAAGCGCTCGAGGTCGAGAATCCGGTTGTACGGATTGGTCGGCGACTCGCTCAGCAGGAGGCGCGTGTTGGGCTTGATGGCGTCGGCGATCGCGTCGTAGTCGCCGGCCCGGACGGTCGAGCACTCGATGCCGTAGCGGTGCAGCGTCTGATTCAGGAACTGGCGCGTCCGCCGGTACGAGTCGTCGGTCACGACGACGTGCGCGCCGCGCGACAGCATCGCGAAGAGGGTCGTCGTGACGGCCGCCATGCCGCTCGAGACGAGGAGACAGTCTTCCGCGCCCTCGAGCGCCGCCAGCTTCTGCTCGGCGATGCGCTGGGTGGGGTTGCCGTAGCGGCCGTACTCCTCGCGCTCGATGCGGCGCTCGAAATGGTCGCGCAGCTCCTGCGTGTCGGCGAATGTGTAGGTCGCCGTCTGCATGATCGGGGTGGTGAGGGCGTTGCCGTCCTTTTTCCGCGGCTCGCCGGCGTGCACCGCCGCGGTGCCGAATCCGAGCCGCCGCTCCTGGTCGGCCATCACTGCTCCAGGAGCCGGGCGCGGTCGACGTGGCGCGCGATCGTGTCGGCCACCTGCTTCGGATCGGCGGGGAGCTCGACCGGCTGATTCGCATAGCTCGACTTGACGCCGGGCAGCGTGCCGAGGTGATAGGCCGTCTTCTGGTCGGCGAACTTGAGTCCGTGCGCGGTCGAGACGACGACGACGCGGTCGCTGGCCTTGATGATCTTGCGATCGACGAGCTTCCGGAGCGCGGCGAGCGCGACGCCGGTATGCGGGCAATTGAACATGCCCGTGCGGTCGGCACGCGCCGACTCGTCGGCGAGCTCTTGCTCGCTCGCCTGCTCGACGACGCCGTTGAAGCGCTGGAGCGTCCGGATGGCGCGCTTCGCGCTCACCGGGTTGCCGATCTGGATCGCGCTCGCGAGCGTCGCTTTCGCCGCGACGGGCTCGAATTGCTCGAAGTTGGTCAGGTACGAGCGATAGAGCGGGTTGGCGTTTTCGGCCTGCGCGACGCAGATGCGCGGCAGCTTCTGGATGAGGCCGAGATCCTGGAGGAGCAGGAAGCCCTTGCCGAGCGCGGTCACGTTGCCGAGGTTCCCGCCGGGGATGATCACCCAGTCGGGCACTTCCCAATCGAACTGCTGCACGATCTCGATCGCGACGGTCTTCTGGCCCTCGATGCGGAGACTGTTCATCGAGTTCGCGAGGTAAATCCGCTTCTGCTTGGTGATCTCCTGCACGACGGCCATGCAGCCGTCGAAGTCGGTGTCGAGCGAGAGCACGAGCGCGCCGTTGGCGATCGGCTGCACGAGCTGCGCGGGTGACACCTTGTTGCGCGGCAACAGCACGATCGCGGCGATGCCCGCCGCCGCGCAGTACGACGCGAGCGCGGCCGACGTGTCACCCGTCGAGGCGCAGGCGACGGCGTCGATCGGCTGACCGTCGGCGATCATCTGCTTCACGACCGACACGAGGACCGTCATGCCGAGGTCCTTGAACGATCCCGTGTGCGAGTTGCCGCACTGCTTCACCCACAGGTCCTCGACGTGCAGCTGGCGGCCGTAGCGCTCGGCCCAGAACAGGTTGCTGTTGCCCTCGAACGTCGAGACGATGTTCTCGTTGTCGATGAAGGGGACGACCCATTCCTTCTTGCCCCAGACGCCGGAGCCGTAGGGGTAGACACCCTTCCGGGTGCGCTCGTCGAAGAGCTGCATCCAGGCGGCCGAGGCGCGCGTACGGAGCGCGTCGACGTCGTGCTGCACTTCGAGGAGGTCGCCGCACGTGGGGCAGCGGTAGATGATCTCGAGCAGGGAGAACTGGCCGGGACAGCCGTTGATGCACTGGAACCACGCGTTGTAGCTCATAATCTTTCGAGCTTCCGCTAGCCGCTGGGAAAAATCAACTCGTCGTTTCGGTGGTCGTGGTGTGGGTCGCTTCGATGGTGCGGCGGTGGTGGGCGCGCGGAGTATGGGGACGGCTCCCGTCGCCTGCGGCGGACTCGCGTGTGGTCGGCGCGTCGCGTGCCGGTGGGCTCGTCATCCGCCCTTCGATGATCGGCGCATGGGGCGTGTAGGGCGTTCGGCGGCCTGCGGGCGAGCTTTCGGTTTTACGCTCGTCTCCGAGATCGGCTCCGTCCGCCGTCCCCATACTCCGCGCACTGCGGCGGCGCGTTCGAAGCGACCACCGATGCGGCGCACCGACGCGGGCGTGGTCTACCCGCGCGGCTTCTTGTCAAAGCCAGCCGTGGGCGCGGAGGACTATTTGCCAGGAGTAGCCTTCGCCGTACGGGGTTGGGTCGAGCCAGGGATCGAGGCTGCCGATCAGGGCGAAGACTATCGATGCGGCAAATGCCAGCCAGAAGGCGGCGCGGATGGGGCGGCTGGTCCAGGTGGCGTAGGCGTCGGGCAGGAAGATGAAGAGGAGGGGGGTGAAGAGGGTGAACCAGCGGACGCCGTAGCTGTTGCCGCCGGGGTTGTCGGAGGTGACCAGATAGTAGGCGACGAGCGCGGCGGTCGGCGTGAGGACGAGCGCGATCTCCGCGCGGTGCGGGGCGCTCCGATCGAAGAGGCGCCACAGCAGCGCGGCGACGACGAACAGCAGCACCGGCGTGTGGCTGAAGAAGCCACGGGTGCCGAAGAAGCAGAGCCAGGCGTACGCGAGGAAGTCGCGAGCCGAGGCATGGGCGAACGACGAGCCCGGCAAGTTCCCCGTCGACGACGCCCAGTACGAGCCGGGATAGTCGAAGAGGCGCGGTTGCAGCGGCAGCGGCATCGGGCTGCCGGAGAGCGCGTACGCGTACGCCGCGTAGCCGGCGAGCGGGACGGCCATCGCGGCGGCGAGCAGCGGGACGGCCGTCGCGCGCCGCGGCGCGCCCGGCCACGCGACGTAGGCGAGGAGAACGGGCGCGTAGAATGCGGCCCCGTGATCCGCGGTGGCGGCGATCCCGATCAGGAGGCCGCCGGCGGCGAGCGTCCCGAGGCCCGCGCCGAAGCGCCGCCATGCCCACGTGCCCAGGACACCGAGCAGGAGCAGCATCGCCGACGGTGGATGGTTCGAGAACGTGACGCCGTACACGGTCACCAACGAGCCGAGCCCGAGGCCGAGCACCGTGAGCGCGCGCCAGCGGGGATCCGGAACGAGATGACGAAGGAAGCGGGCGAGCGCCGCGAGGCCGAGCAGCGTCGAGAGCCCGATCGTGAGGAGCGTCGTCCAGTAGTAGGCGCGCGGCAGGTCGGTCGAGAAGCGGAGGCCGAGCGCGACCTCCGCCGCGTAGACCGGCACCGCCATCAGCGCCACGGCGGGCGGCTTGTCGGAGTAGTAGTGGCCGTCGATCATGCAGACGTCGCCGCTCTTCCGGCCCATCTCGGTGCCGTCGAGGTACAGACGGCCGCGCTCGACGATCGCCTCGACCATTCCGAGCCGCGACGTATCGTTCCAGCCGCCGTAGCGGTCGTGCGTCGCGAGCGCGAGGAAGAGCGCCACCACCCCGAGCGCCGCGGGAACCGAGAGCCGGCTCGCCGCGCTCATGGTCGCGGCCGCCGGATGCTCGCCGCGACGCCGAGCGCCACCGCGCTCGCGGCGGCGAGATTCGCGACCGTCAGCGCCCACTCGCGGGGCCGATCGATGGCCCGCATCTCGGCGCGGCGCGCGCGCTGCGCGGGCGGGAAGATCGACTCGTCCGGTTGCACGTGCATCGCCAGCAGGTTGCCCCACTGCCACGAGAGGATCTGGAGGCTGATGGTCACGAAGCAGGCCGCCGCGCCGAACACGGTCCGCGGCATCAACGCCGCGGTCGCGACGAGGAACGGGACCGTGAAGGCGCCGTACGTGCTGTGCACGCGCGTCGGCAGCATCACCGCCGCGAGCATGATCAACGCCGCCGCGGGCACCACCCCGAGCGTCGCGCGCGCGGGATTCCGCCGCTCCCAGGCGCGGGCCAACGCGAAGGAGGATGCGAGCCCGACGGCCAGGAACAGCATGCCCCAGGTATCGCGGTCGAGTCCGAAGACCGGCACGCGCGGATCGAGCACGCCGGTCCAGAGCAGGTCGGCGTACCAGACGTTGAACGCCATCGCGGTGGTCCACTGGAGCGCGTAGACGTAGTTCTCGGTGAAGGTCGCGCGCAGCCACGCGTCGCCGGAGTCGAGCCAGAAGGGAAGGGCGAGCACGTTGACCACGAGGACGGCGACGACGCCTCCGAGCACGATGCGCCCGCGCGCCGGACGAAAGAGGAACGCGTAGAGCCAAAGCGGCGCGACGATCATACCCGACGGTTTGAGCGCCAACGCGACGCCCCAGAGGAGGCCCGCCGCGAGCCAGCGTTCGCGCGTCATGGCCACCAGCATCCAGACGGCGGGTGCGAGCACCCAGGATTCGGTCTGTCCCCAGAACGGACCGTCGAGCAGAAGGGGCGGCGCGAGCCACGTCGCGGCGAACGCCAGCGCCGCCGTGCGTGGTGCGGCGAAGGAGGCGACGAGCGCCAGGACGCCGAGGGCCATCACGAGCTCGGCGAGCGTCGTGCTCGTCGCGTAGACGGTGCGCGAGGTCAGCGTGTTGGCGACGGCGCCCGGATCGAGCGCTCGGTGGAGACGGCCCTGGAGCGCGAAGACGTAGGCCGAAAGCGCGGGATAGTTGAGGCGGTGATTGCTGCCCGAGTCGAGGCGGGTTTGGCGTCCGTCCAGGAAGAGGTCCGCGGGGCAGGCGCCGGGCTCGGTGCGGTAGAGATCGAGGACGCCGGCCGCGACCGCTTGCCGGCCCCAGCACACGTAGTCGACGTGATCGCCGGAAAATCCCCAGCGCGGTGCGATCGACAACAGGGCGGCGCGGGCGACGAGGCCGATCACGAACGCGACGACCAGCAGCGTGACGACGTCGCCGCGCCGTGAGGTTGCGGCGGCGCCGGAGGTAGGCGGATCGATCACGGTCACCGACGGCCGTTGCTAGGTGGCCGCCGAGCGAAACTCAAGCCGGGTCGTGTCGAGCCGACGGCGCGGCACGGCGCGAGGAGAGCGGTCGCGCCGTGCCGCGACTGCCGTGCTGCGCTACTGGGTGACGCTGATGCGACGCGGCTTGGCGCGCTCGGCCTTGGGGATTTCCAGGGCGAGAACGCCGTGCTGCATGCGGGCGACGATGCGGTCGCTGTCGATGTCGTTCGAGAGCGTGAAGCGCCGGACGTAGTTGCCGACGTTGTACTCCGTGTAGAGCGGAGTCACGTTCTCGTACTCCTTCACGTCGACCTGGCCTTCGATCGTGAGGACGCCGTTGTCGAGGTGGACGTTCAGCGACTCCTCGTCGACGCCGGGCATGTCGGCCCAGAGCCAGAGCCCTTCCTTCGTTTCGTAGATGTCCACCTGCGGGACGTAGGTGCGGCCGGCCCGCGTCATCTCGTCGCGGGTCTCCTGCTTCTCGGGAACGTCGAGCTGTTGGTTGATCATGAGTGTCGTACCTCCTGAAAGAGATTTTCGTTGCCGATACGGATGCGATCGCGGCAGTGCGTTTACGCGGCTTTGACCGCGATCTGGCGCGGCTTCGCCTCTTCTTTCTTCGGGACGCGGACCGTCAGGATGCCGTGCTTGTAGCTCGCCTCGGCGCGCGCGGTGTCGACGTCGGCCGGGAGCTGGAAGGACCGCGAGAACTGTCCGGTGCCGCGCTCGCGGCGATGGAAGCTGCCCTCGGTCGGGGGCGGGACCTCACGCTTGCCGCTGATCGACAGCGTACGGCCTTCCGTCTGGATCTCGACGTTCTCCGGGGCGACGCCGGGAATCTCGACCTTGATCGCGTAGCCGTCTTTGTCGGCGAAGACGTTGACGGGCGGAAACACTCCCCGACCCGACGGGCCGGGATCGAAGCCGAACGGCTTGTCGAACACACGCTCCAGCTCCCGCTGTAGCGTCAGCAAACCGCCGACGGGATCGAAGCCTGACGAAACTCGAAAGAGTGCCATGATGAACCTCCTACGTGGTTGGGATTCGCCGGTGGCTCTCGGGACTTATCGGCGCCGCCGTGCTCGCGGCGGAAACTAAGGTCGCATCGGGTCGCGTCAAGGGTGCCACCTCGTCGCGGGTCACTTCGAAACGCTGCGGGGTGCAGCGCGCGCGGAGGATGGGGACCGCTCCAGTCGCCTGCGGCGGACTCGCGTGTGGTCGGCGCGGCGCGTGCCGCCGGGATCGTCATCCTCTGCGCGCGATGGGCGCATTGGGTCGCGCGCCGGACCCCGCTGCCGTGGCCGCTCGGGCAAGTGCAGGGGCTTGCACTAGTGCCTACAGACCTGTAGGTAGGCGCCCGGCATGTCCCCCCGGACCCGCACGACGGCGGTCGACCGTCCCGACGACACGCGCGAGCGCATCATCGACGCGGCCCAGGCGATCTTCGCCCGCGACGGCTTCGTCGGTGCCAAGATGCAGGAGATCGCGGACCGGGTCGGGATCCAGCGGCCGAGCCTCTTCTACCATTTCAAGAACAAGGAGGCCCTGTTCGTCGCCGCGCACGAGCAGGTCTTCGCGCGCATCGAGCCCGTGTTTCGCGAGAGCCTCGCGCCGAACGGCGACCCGTTCGTGCAGCTCGATCGCGTGAGCCGCGCCGTCCTCGCCGTCATGGCGGAGGAGCCCGACTTCGCGCGCATGGTCGCGCGGACCTCGGTCGACCGGCATCCCGCGGCCGTCACGATCGTCCGGACGTACCTCCAGCCGCTGATCGACCTGTCCGTCGGCTTCGTCAAGGAAGGCCAGCGCCGCGGGGTCTTCGCCGACATCGATCCCTTCTTCTTCACGCTCAACAGCTGGGGCGCGGCGCTCATTTACTTCATCGCCCGCGACCTGCTCGCCCCGAACGCCAAGCCGACCGACGCGAAGGATCTCGCCCGCTTCACGACGACGCTCCTCCAGATGGGCAATCGCGCGCTCGCCAACGACCGTCGGACGCCCGCGCAACGCGCGTCCTGAACCCCGCCACTCGAGGAGAAGCCAATGCTGGAACGCCGAGTCTTCACCAAGGAACACGAGCTCTTTCGCGATCAGTTCAAGAAGTTCTGCGAGCGCGAGGTCACGCCGAACGTCGAGCGCTGGGAAGAGCAGCGCATCGTCGACCGCGATACCTGGAAGAAGGCCGGCGAGCAGGGCTTCCTGTGTCCCACGCTCGATCCGAAGTACGGCGGCTCCGGCGTCGACTTCGGCTACGCGGCGATCATCAACGAGGAGATCGTGCGGGCCGGGTCGTCGGGCTTCACCGCCGGCCTCCACAGCGACATCGTCGTGCCCTACATCGAGAGCTTCGGCAGCGAGGCGCAACGGGAGCGCTGGCTCCCGGGCTGCGCGTCCGGCGACACGATCACCGCGATCGCGATGACCGAGCCGAACACCGGCTCCGACCTCGCCGGCATCAAGACGACGGCCATCCGTGACGGCGACTCGTACGTCATCAACGGCCAGAAGACCTTCATCTCGAACGGCATCCTCTGCGACCTCGTCATCGTCGCGGCGAAGACCGATCCCGAGTCGCGCCACGGCGGCGTCAGCCTGATCGTCGTCGAGACCGGCACGCCCGGGTTCGAGAAGGGGCGGAAGCTCGCGAAGATGGGCATGCACTCGCAGGACACGTCGGAGCTCCACTTCGCCGACTGCCGCGTGCCCGCCGACAACCTGCTCGGGCAGGAAGGGCAGGGCTTCTACTACCTGATGGAGAAGCTCCAGCAGGAGCGGCTCGTCTGTGCGATCGGCGCGCAGGCGGGCGTCGAGGTCGTGCTCGACGAGACCGTCAAATACACGCAGGAGCGCCAGGCGTTCGGGAAGCCGATCGCCAAGTTCCAGAACACCCAATTCAAGCTCGCCGAGATCGCCACGGAGATCGAGCTCGGCCGCGTGTTCGTCGATCGCCTGATCGAGGAGCACATGAAGGGCACCCCCATCATCAAAGAGACCAGCATGGCCAAGTGGTGGGTGACCGAGATGTGCAAGCGGAACATCGACCTCTGTCTGCAATTCTACGGAGGCTACGGCTTCATGGAGGAGTACCCCATCTGCCGCGCCTACCGTGACGCCCGCATCCAGACGATTTTCGCGGGCACGACCGAGATCATGAAGATCATCATCGCCAAATCCATGGGACTGTGATCCCGAGCCCGAAGGAGACCCAGAGAATGAAGAATCCGCGGAAAGTGTGTGTGATCGGCGTCGGCATGACGCCGTTCTTCAAGCCCGGCGAGAAGGACTACCCCGAGCTCAGCAAGGCGGCCGGCGAGCAGGCGCTCAAGGACGCCGGCGTCCCGTACGACCAGATCGAGCAGGCGTTCGTCGGCTACGTCTACGGCGAGTCGACCTGCGGCCAGCGCGCCGTCTACCAGCTCGGACTCACCGGCATCCCCGTCTACAACGTGAACAACAACTGCTCGACGGGCTCGACGGCGCTCTACCTCGCGTACCAGGCGATCGCGAGCGGCATGAACGAGTGCGTGCTCGCGCTCGGGTTCGAGAAGATGGAGAAGGGCTCGCTCGGCGCCAAGTACAGCGACCGCACCCATCCGATGGACCAGCACATGCAGGTCATGATGTCGACGCAGGGCTTCGCGCAGGCTCCGGCCGCGGCGCAGCTTTTCGGCGGCGCCGGCCGCGAGCACATGAAGAAGTACGGGACCACCGCGGAGCAGCTCGCCAAGGTCGCCGTGAAGAACCGCAAGCACGCGGTCGCCAACGAGCGCTCGCAGTTCCGGGTGGCGTCGAGCCTCGAGGAGATCATGGCGGCGCCGATGGTGTTCGAGCCGCTCACCAAGTTCCAGTGCTGCCCGACGAGTGATGGCGCGGCCGCGGCCGTGATCTGCTCCGAGGAATTCGCCAAGAAGCACGGCGCCGACAAGGGCATCTCGATCGCCGGGATGACCATGACCACGGACTACCCGTCGAGCTTCGAGACCTCGATGATCAAGATGGTCGGGCAGGATCTCACGAGCAACGCGGCCAAGAAGGTCTACGAGCAAGCCGGGCTCGGCCCGAAGGACGTGCAGGTGATCGAGCTCCACGACTGCTTCACCCCGAACGAGCTCATCACGTACGAGGGTCTCGGGCTCTGCGGCGAGGGCGAGGCCGGGAAGCTCATCGACGACAACCAGACGACCTACGGCGGCAAGTGGGTCGTGAACCCGTCTGGCGGCCTCCTCTCGAAGGGCCACCCGCTCGGCGCGACCGGTCTCGCGCAGTGCTTCGAGTTGAATCAGCAGCTCCGCGGCCTGGTCGGGTCGCAGCGTCAGGTCGAGGGTGCGAAGGTCGCGCTGCAGCACAACCTCGGTCTCGGCGGCGCGTGCGTCGTCGCGATGTACCGGCGGGACTGATCACGAGCGAGGGACCGGCGCCGCCCGTGTATGCGGCGCCGGTCCACGCCTTGTGGCCGTGCGCCGATCGGCGCATATAGATCGCCTCCATGGCGCGATCCGGGATGGTGGTGCGGTGAGGAGGGCGACGCTGGCCGAGGCCAGCGCATGACAGGATCGGCGCAGCTGCCCGCGATCGTCGCCCTTCCGTTCGTCGCCGCGGTAATCGCCCTGGCCTTCGGGCGCGTCGTTGGTCGTCGGATCGGCGTCGTGATGCCTCTCGCGGCGGGTAGCTGTTTCGTGCTCGCGTTGCGGTTGCTCGGCGCACCGGACGGGGCGCCTGCGGTCTTCCACTACGACTGGATGCCCGCGTTGCAGGTCGGGTTCACGCTCCGGGCCGACGGCTTCGGGTCGTTCTTCGCGCTCCTCGTCTCCGGTATCGGCACGCTCGTCGGGATCTACGCGCTCGCCTACCTGGACGATCTCGGCGGCAGCCGCCTCGGGCGTTTCTACGGCGCGCTCACGGCGTTCATGGGCGCGATGCTCGGGGTCGCGCTCGCCGACGACTTGATCGTGCTGTTCGTCTTCTGGGAGCTCACGAGCCTCACGTCCTTCGTCTTGATCGGCTTCTGGTACGAAGACGAGCGTGCGCGCCAGGGTGCGGTGACGGCGCTCCTCGTGACGGCGCTCGGCGGCCTCGCGATGGTCGCTGGCTTCGTGATCGTCGGGCAGGTCACCGGCACGACGTCGATCAGCGCGCTCGCGACGGACGCGCACGCGCAGCGCATTCTCCTCCGGTCGCCGCTCGCGGTGCCGGCGCTTCTTCTGGTGCTGCTCGGCGCGTTCACGAAGTCGGCCCAGGTGCCGTTCCACTTCTGGTTGCCCGGCGCGATGGTCGCGCCGACGCCGGTCTCGACGTACCTGCACGCGGCGACGATGGTGAAGGCCGGGGTGTTCCTGCTCGGCCGCATGCTGCCCGTGTTCGGGGCCCTGTGGATCTGGGGACCGTTGGTCACCGTCGTCGGGCTCGCGACCTTCTGGCTCGGCAACTACCGCGCGTTCCGCGAAGACGACCTGAAGGGTCTGCTGGCTTTCACGACCGTCGCGACGCTCGGTGCGGCCACCATGCTCTACGGGCTCGGGGCCGCGGAGCTCGACGCGCTCCAGCTCCTCTCGCACGCGACCTACAAGGGCGCGCTCTTCCTCGTGGTGGGTATCGTCGAGCACGCCGCCCACAGCCGCGACCTGCGCGTGATCGGCGGGCTGCGGACGAGGCTGCCGATCACCTGCGCGATCGCCGTGCTCGCGGGGCTCTCGATGGCCGGCATCCCGCCGCTCGGCGGCTTCCTCGCGAAGGAGGGCGCGTACGCCGCGTTGCTCGCGTCGCCGGCGTTCGGCGACGCGCTCGGCCTCCGGGTCGCGTGCATCGCCGTCGTCGTGCTGTCGAACGCGTTCCTGTTCGCGGCGACCTGCAAGCTCGTGCTCGGGGCCTTCTTCGGCCCGCACCGGACGGCGGCCGACGCGCACCACGCGTCGCACGGCGAGACGCCCGGGCTCTGGGTGCCGCCTGCCGTCCTGGCGCTCGGGGCGCTCGCCCTCGGGCTCGGCGCGATCGGCTCGGCCACGGAGCACCTGGCGGGGATGTTCTCGTCGGCCCCGGGCGCCCATCCGCACGTGGCGCTCGTGCCGACCCACGCGGGTCCGTTGCTGCTGTCGCTCGTGACGATCGCGCTCGGCGCGGCGCTCTACGCCGGCCGCGCCCGCGTCGCCCGTCTCCAGGAGGCGGCGAGCGTGTGGCCGGAGGCGCAGAGAATCTGGGACGGTGTGATCGCGGCGACGACGGCCGTCGCGACGCGCTTCAGCGAACGCTGGCAGAACGGCTCGCTGCACTGGTACTTCACCGCGATCCTGGTCTTCACGACGGGCCTCGTGTTCTTCGCGCTCGAGTGGGGCGGCCTCTCGCTTCAGGACGCCACGGTCGATCTCGGGAATCTCACCTGGTACGGCCTCGCGCTCGCCGGCCTCTTGCTCGCGACGACGTATGCCGTCGTGCGCGCCACGACGCGACTCGCGGCGGCGATCGGGCTCACCGCGGTCGGCTTCATGGTGGCGCTCGTCTTCGTGGTCTACCGGTCGCCCGACATCGTTCTCACGCAGATCCTGATCGAGACCGTTTCGACGATCTTCGTGCTGCTCGTGCTGTATTTCATGCCGACGTTTCGGGAGCGGAGGCCGTCGGTCGGGGAGCGCACGTGGAAGGCCGGGGTGTCGATCGCCGTGGGCCTCTCGATGTTCGTGCTCGTCGTGCTCGCCACCGGTCCGAAGTTCCGCGAGCCGAAGAACCTCGGACTCGAGTATCTCGCCCGCAGCCTGGCGGACGCGGGCGGCTCGAACGCGGTGAACGTCATCATCGTGGATTTCCGCGCGATGGACACGCAGGGCGAGATCACGGTCCTCGTGGTCGTCGGGCTCTGCGTGTACGGCCTCTTGCGCGCGCGGCGGAGGGCATCCGAATGATCGATTCTCCGGTCCTGCGGACGGCGACGCGGTTCGCGGTGCCGATCACCGTCGTGATCTCGGCCCTGATCTTCTGGCAGGGACACAATTTCCCGGGCGGCGGCTTCATCGCGGGCGTCATGGCCGCGAGCGCGGGCGCGATGTACCTGCTGGCGTTCGGGCTCGCCGGCGCGGCGCGCGTGCAGTGGTGGAGGATCTCGGTGCTCGGCTTGCTCATCTCGGTCTCGACGGGCACCGCACCGTTCCTCCGCGGCTACACGTTCATGGATCACGGCATCCTCGACTTCCATCTGCCGCTGCTCGGCCACCAGCACGTGCCGACGGCGACCTTCTTCGACCTCGGCGTCTACATGATCGTGCTCGGCACGCTCATGACGATCTTCGTCGAGCTCGGGCTCGAGGAGCGCTGAGATGGAGTTCGTCATGGCCGCCGTCGTCGGCGCAATGTTCGCCGCCGGCACGTACATGATCCTCCGGCGGAGCCTGATCTGGATCGTCATGGGCTTCGGCATGTACTCGAACGCGACCAATCTCCTGCTGATCGTCTGCGGCGGGTACGCGCCGCAGTGGCAGGCGCCGTTCGTCGGCGCCGCCGCCCCCGCGACGCCGCTCATGGACCCCCTGCCGCCGGACATCATCCTGACGGCGATCGTCATCAGCTTCGCCGTCGGCGCGCTCCTGCTGACGCTCAGCTACTGCGTCTACCTGGACTACGGCACCGACGATCCGGAGGAGCTCGTATGAGGCTCCTGATCGTGCCCGTGCTCGTGCCGTTCCTGACCGTGATCGTGCTGGCGCTCTTGACGGGACGAGCCGCCGCGCAGAAGACGGTCGCGCTCGCCTCGGCCGCCGGCCTCACCGTCTTCGTTTTCTGGCTGCTGCGCTACGTGGACCAGCACGGCATCCAGACGATGGTGATCGGGGGCTGGACGGCGCCCTGGGGCATCGCGTTCGTCGCCGACCGTCTGGCGTGCATCATGCTCTGTCTCTCGATGGGCGTCGGCACGGTAGTGACGCTCTACACCTTCTGGACGGTCGAGGCGCGCCAGCAGGAGTACTTCTTCTATCCGCTCTTCCAGGTGCTGCTGCTCGGCGTGAACTGGTGCTTCGTGACCGGCGACCTCTTCAATCTCTTCGTCGGCTACGAGGTCATGCTGATCGGGTCGTACGGGGTCATGATGGTCGGGGCGACCAAGGCGCAGGTGCGCGAGACCACGCGCTACCTCGCGATCAACAGCATCGGGTCGACGTTCTTCGTCGTCGGGTGCGGCCTCGTCTACACGACGGTCGGGACGCTGAACCTCGCCGACCTGGCGGCGCGCACCGCGGCGCTCGGACCGGAGCAGGCCGCCCTGGTGACGGCCGTGTCGATGCTGCTGCTCGTCGTCTTCGCGCTGAAGGCGGGCGCGTTCCCGTTGTTCTCCTGGCTGCCCGACTCCTATCCGGTCGTGCCGGCGGGGGTGAGCGGCTACGTCGCGGGTCTGCTGACCAAGGTCGGCGTGTACTCGCTGCTCCGCGTGTTCGTCCTCGTGTTCCGCCAGCCCGGCCACGAGCTCGCGCTCCAGGTCATCCTCGTCCTCTCCGGGTTCACGATGCTCCTCGGGGTGCTCGGGGCGATGTGCCAATGGGACGTCCGCCGCATCCTCTCGTGGCACGTCATCAGCCAGGTCGGCTACATGGTGATGGGCATCGGGCTCGCCGCCAACGCGTCGATCGCGACCGCCGCCGTCGCCGGGACGATCTTCTACGTGATGCACCACATCGTCGTGAAATCGAGCCTCTTCCTGATCGGCGGCATCGCCGAGCGGGTGAGCGGCACGCAGGAGCTGAAACGCATGGGCGGCGTACTCGACCTCGCTCCGGGCGTCGCGGCGCTTTTCCTGGTCTCGGCGATGTCGCTCGCGGGCATGCCGCCGTTCTCGGGATTCTTGAGCAAGCTGGTCCTCTTGCGCGCCGGTCTCGGAGGCGGCCACTACGTCGTCGTCGCGGTGTCGCTCGTCACGAGCTTCCTCACGCTCTACTCGATGGCGAAGATCTGGACCTACGTCTTCTGGGGACGGGCGGCGCGCGCGACGCCCGCCGCGCCGTATCGGGCGCTCATGGTACCGACGGCGGGGCTGGTCGCGGCGACGATCGTCCTCGGCTTCGCGGCCGAGCCTTTCCTCAGGCTCGCGAACGACGCGGCCGACGAGATCACGCGGCCCGATGCCTACGTGGCCGCCGTGCTGGGAGAGCGGCGGCCGTGACGCGTCTCTACTGGTTCATCCGCTGGTGCTTCGTCTTCGCGAAAGCGCTCGCCAAGGCGAACCTCGACGTCGTGAAGCTCGTGTTGGCGCCGACCATGGCGATCCGGCCCGGCTTCATCGAGGTGCCGATGGAGGCCGAGACCGACTTCGAGATCACGAGCCTCGCGAACGCGATCACGTTGACGCCCGGCACGATCACGGTGCACGTCGACCGCGCGCGGCGCACGATCCTGATCCACGCGCTCCACGTCGGTGACGACCCGGAGGCGGTCAGGCTCGACGTGCGCGAAACCCTGGAAGCCAACATTCTCAAGTGGACACGCCCGGCGGGCGTCGCACGGTGACGGCATGAGCCCCTTTCTCTCCCTCGTCTGCACGCTCTGCCTTGCGGCGTTGCTGGTCTCGGCGGCGCTCACGGTCGTCCGGCTCGTCCTCGGGCCGCGCGCGGCCGATCGTGCCGTCGCGCTCGACACGATCACGATGGTCTTCATCGGGATCGTCTGCGTGCTGTGCATCGTGTGGGATTCCGCCATCTACTTCGACGCGGTGTGGATCCTGACGCTCGTCGGCTTCCTCGGGTCGGTGGCGATCGCGCGCTATCTGGAGCAGGGGCGGTTGTTCAAATGATGCCGTCGCTCTTCGACCTGCTCGTCGCGGTGCCGCTCGTGCTCGGCACGTTTCTCGTCGTGGTGACGTGCGTCGGGCTCCTGCGCTTTCCGGACGTCTATTGCCGCATGCACGCGGCAGGGAAGGCGGGAACGCTCGGGGTCTCCCTCCTGATCGTCGCCGCCGTCGTGTACTTCGCGCCGGAGGGCATGAGCACGCCCGTCCGCGGGGTGCTGGCGATCGTGTTCCAGTTCCTGACGACGCCGGCGGCGACCCATCTGCTCTCTCGCGCGGTCTATGTCGCCGAGTACCCACGCACGGAGCGCACGGCGATCGACGAGCTGAAGGTCTATCTCGGCGGGTACGTTCGCGAGCGGTTCGGAGAGGAGTGATCGCATGACCGCCGAACGCCGGGCCATCCTGATCGTGCGGGCCAACGGCGCGATCGTGCTGGCCCTTTCGATCATGATGCTTGCGGTCTTCCCGGCCGCACCTGTCGAGCGAAACGTCCCGGGATTCGTGAGCCCGGTCGTCGGATTCGAGCTGGCGTCCACGCCGGAGCACGTCTTCGGAATCCTCGGGCGGCCGGACGATCCGCGGCGTGCGGAGACGGTCGCGCGCATGAACCGCGGCAACCTGATCGACTTCGTCTACATGATCGCGTACCCGGCGCTCTATGCCGGCATCGCGTTGCTGCTGACGGCGCGCGGTCGTCTCGCCGGCCCGCTGGCGAAGTTTCTCCTCTTCTTGCCGGCCGTGATGTGGCTCGGCGACCTGCTCGAGAACCGCGAGCTGCTGGTCCTCGCGGAGCTGACGGACGGGGCGAGCATGGCCGATCCGCTCGCGCGCCTCCGGACGTTCACGTTCATGAAGTGGCACGCCCTCTTCGGCGCCTCGATCTTGATCGCGATCCCGATCTGGCAGGATCTGAGCAGGTGGCGCTGGTGCGGGCTCGTCTTCGCGGCCGCGGGCATCCTCGGCTTCGGCTCGCTCGTCCATCTGCCGCTCCTCGAGGCCGCCGCGTACGTCATGGCACTGGCCTGGCTGGGTACGTGGGTGTACTCCCTCAGAGCGTGAACGACGCCGCGTTCTGGATCGAGCGCCTCGATCTCCGGCCGCATCCCGAGGGCGGGTACTTCCGCGAGACGTACCGGGCGTCGGAAGCGATCGCGCGCGCCGCGCTCCCGGAGCGTTTCGACGGGCCGCGTTCGTTCGCGACGGCGATCTACTTCCTGCTGACGCGCGACGCGTTCTCCGCGTTCCATCGCATCCGGTCCGACGAGCTGTGGCACTTCTACGCGGGGGCACCGCTCACGATCGCGGTGCTCGACGCCGACGGGAGGGGCCGGCTCGCGACCCACGCGCTCGGGCGCGACCCGACGCGCGGCGAGTCGCTCCAGGTCGTCGTGCCGGCGGGGGCGTGGTTCGCGGCCGAAGTCGCCTCGCCCGGCGCGTATGCGCTCGTCGGCTGCACCGTCGCCCCCGGCTTCGACTTCGCCGATTTCGAGCTCGCCACCCGCGCCAACCTCCTCGATCGCTACCCCCAACACCGCGGCGTCATCGAACGACTGACCCGGGCGTAGCCCGTCTCGAGCCAGGCCATCGCCCATCGAAGGTCAGTTCGCCGTGACGGGCGTGCGCGGACGGTGTGAAGGGAACGATCGTGGGGAGTCGTCGAGGAGCGAGGACAGCTCCCGGTCGACCGCAGGACATGGAGCCTCCGGCGGGCTCTACGGGCTGGGCTCCAGCGACCCGAGCGACGAGGCGAGCTCCCCACGATCGTTCCCTTCACACCGTCCGCGCTTCGGTGAATCGGTATCGCGAACGGAGCCGGGCCTGCCTGGAATCGTTGGCATCGATCGTGCAGCATTCTCGGCATGAAGCTCGCTCGTCGCCTCATGATCGCGCTGATCGTCGCGATCTTCTCGGTCATGGCGTTCAATTCGTATCTGCGGGTGCAACGCGCGATCGCCTACTTCGAGGGGGATCGCCAGGCCGACGAGCACCTGCTCGGCCGGGTCCTCGGGGCCGCCGTCCGGACGGTCTGGGAGAACGATGGCGTCGAGCGCGCGCGCGACATCGTCCGGCGCGCCGACGACAGCGTGAACGAGGTGCGCATCCGCTGGGTGTGGCTCGACGCGCAGGGCGACCCCGGCGAGCTGCCGGTCGTGCCGCTCGACGATCTGCGCGAGCAGATGCCGACCTCGGGCATCATCCGGCTGCAACACGAGGAAACCGGCGACGAACGCCGCTTCGCGTACGTGCCGGTCGTGCTGACCGGGCAGCGGCCGGCGGCCGTCGAGGTGTCGTCGTCACTCACGCGCGAGCGCGACTACATCCGTGAGAGCGTGGTCCAGGCCTTCCTCACCACCATGGTGATCGCGACCGTGTGCGGCCTCATCGCGATGTGGCTCGGCTACTGGTTCGTCGGACAGCCGATCGCCGAGCTGTGCCGCCAGGCGCGCCGCATCGGCGGCGGCGATTTCTCGACCCGCATCAGCGTCCTGCACCGCGACGAGATCGGGCAGCTCGGGCACGAGATCAACACGATGTGCGACCGGCTCGCCGAGGCCAATCGACAGATCGCCGCCGAGACCGAGGCGCGCATCGCGACCCTGGATCAGCTGCGTCATGCCGACCGCTTGAAGACGCTCGGTCAGCTGGCGTCGGGCGTCGCGCACGAACTCGGCACGCCGCTCAGCATCATCGCGGGCCGTGCCAAACGCGGGCGGAGCGGGACCCAGGACGCGGAGGAGCAGCGGAAGGGACTGGCGCTCATCGCGGAGCAGGCGGAGCGCATGACCCTCATCATCCGCCAGCTTCTCGACTTCGCCCGCCGGCGCGGGACGCGGCTCGGCGTGCGCGACCTCCGCCAGGTCGCGCGCGGGACGCTCGACATGCTGGCACCGCTCGCCGAGAAGCACGGCGTGACCGTGCGGCTCGGCGACGACGGTCCCCCGGTGCCCGCGGAGGTCGACGCCACGCAGCTCCAGCAAGCGCTCACCAACGTCGCGATGAACGGCATTCAGGCGATGCGCGGCGGCGGCGAGCTGCGCGTGACGGTCGAGCGCACGCATGCGACGCCGCCACCGGGCCATGGCGCCGCCCCGGGCGAGTATGCCTGCATCCGCGTCGACGATCAGGGTGCCGGCATTCCGGCCGAGCAGATCCCGCACGTCTTCGAGCCGTTCTTCACCACCAAGGACGTGGGCGAGGGCACGGGCCTCGGGCTTTCCGTCGCGTGGGGAATCGTCCGCGAGCACGGGGGATGGATCGACGTGGCGAGCGAGCCGGGGCGGGGCACCTGCTTCCGGCTGTATCTGCGGCCGGCGGCCGAGGGCGCCGTCGTGACGAACGGAGCCCACGCGTGAGCGCGCGCGTCCTCGTGGTCGACGACGACCCCGCGATGGTCGAGTTCCTCGCGAGCGAGCTCGTCGAGAAGGGCTTCGCGCCGGAGAGCCGGCTCTCGGCGCGCGCGGCGCTCGACGTGCTCGCGCTCGAGTCGTTCGACGTCGTCGTGACCGACCTCAACATGCCGCAGATGAACGGCCTGGCGCTCTGCGAACGGCTCGTCGCGGACCATCCGCAGGTGCCGATCATCGTGCTGACGGCGTTCGGCAGCATCGAGACGGCCGTCGCGGCGATCCGCGCCGGGGCGTACGACTTCCTCACGAAGCCGGTCGAGATCGACGCGCTGGCACTCGCGGTCGAGCGGGCGGTGCAGCATCGCCGGTTGCGGGAAGAGGTCACGCGCCTCCGGAGCGTCGTCGCGGCGACCGGCCAGTACGACGACCTCCTCGGCAGCAGCGCGGCGATGCAGCAGGTCTACCGGCTGCTCGACGATCTCGCCGACTCCGACGCGTCGGTGTTGATCGTCGGCGAGAGTGGCACCGGGAAGGAGCTCGTCGCGCGCGCGCTCCATCGGCGCGGCCGGCGCCGCGAGGGTCCGTTCGTCGCGATGAACTGCGCGGCGATCCCGGAGACGCTCATCGAGAGCGAGCTGTTCGGCCACGTGCGCGGGGCGTTCACCGACGCGCGCAACGCCCGCACCGGCCTGTTCGCGCGGGCCAACGGCGGGACGCTCTTTCTCGACGAGATCGGGGAGCTGCCGATGGAGCTCCAGCCGAAGCTCCTGCGGGCGCTCCAGGAGCGCACCGTCACGCCGCTCGGCGCCGACGCCGAGGTGCCCTTCGACGTCCGCCTCGTGACGGCGACCAACCGCGACCTCGAGCTCGCGATCGAGGAGCGACGCTTCCGCGAGGACCTCTATTTCCGCGTGAACGTCGTCCCGGTCGACCTCCCGCCGCTGCGTGCGAGGGGGAACGACGTGCTGCTCCTCGCGCAACGCTTCGTCGAGCGATTCGCGGCGCGGAGCGGGAAGCGGGTCACGGGATTGTCGGCGGCGGCCGCCGAGCTGATGCTCGCCTACGCATGGCCGGGTAACGTGCGCGAGCTCCAGAACTGCGTCGAGCGCGCGGTCGCGCTGACGCGCGGTGAGGAGGTCGTGCCCGCCGACCTTCCCGAGAAGATCCGCGCCTACCGGACGTCGCACGTCGTCGTGGCGAGCGACGACCCCTCCGATCTCGTCCCGATGGAGGAGGTCGAGCGCCGCTACATCCTGCGCGTCATGGAGGCCGTCGGCGGCAGCAAGACCATGGCGGCGCGCGTGCTCGGGTTCGATCGGCGAACGCTGTACCGGAAGCTCGAACGCTACGGCTACGGGACCGCGGGCGAGAAGTAGTCCGAGCGCGCGCCCGACATTTCTGCCACACGAGGCGTTCTGCCTCGCGTGAACCGGCCCGCGCGCCCCGGAACACGGGCGCGTGAGTGGGGCACGCATCGTGCTCCTGCGGGACGTGCCCGGCCGGTCGAGCGCGGGGGGCCGGCGATGCGAAACCCTTCGTGTCGCCTCCGTTGCTCGATCGGCCAGGGCACCACCTCCGCCCATGACGTGCCGACGCCACCGCGCGCTCCTCCTCGTGATCGGGTGTTTCGCCGCGATCACGGCGCGTCCGGTGGCGGTCGGTGCCGTGACGCGCGTGTGCGGCGACGACGCCCGCGCCAACACGCAGCAGGTCCTCTGCGCCTCCGGAAGCTGCACCGCCACGTCGGTGCGGGTGACGACGGCGATCGAGATCCCGAGCGGCGGCTGCGAATTCGACCTCGAGGGCCGGAGCCTGGGCATCGAGCGCAACGTCCAGCTGAGCGGCCTCGGCCACTTCATCGTGAACCACGCCGGCCCGATCACGATCACGGCGACGGGTCGCCTCAAAGCGCGCGGCGACTTCGTGAAGCCGAACGGCTTCGTGATCCGCGGCGGCCTCGTAGAGTTGGTGAGCAGCGGCACCATCGACGTCGCCGGCGGGTTCGACGTCAGCGGCGACAGCGCCGGCACCATCCGGCTCGAGGCCGCGGGCGACGTGCTCTTCCGTTCGGGCTCGAGCGTGACCGCGAACGGTATCAGCGCGACGGCCGACGAAGGCGAGAAGTACGCCGACGGCGGCAGTCTCGAGATCCTGGCGCGGACCGGCAGCGTGACCATTGCCGGCGATCTGTCGCTGAGCGGCGCCAACCAGGCACAAGGCGGCCTCCTCGACGTGACGGCTGGCCGCGACGTCACCATCACGCGGAGCGTCGATCTCAGCGGTGGCGGGTCGGACGGCGGCGAGCTCTCGATCACCGCGGGTGACCACGTCGCGATCAAGGCCGGCGTCGACTGCCGGAGTCGCGTGGGCGGCGGCTACGGCGGCGTCATCAGCCTCACGGCCGGCGAGGACGCGCTCGGCGGCATCGTCGCCGGCGGCACGGTCGACGTCGAGGGCGCGTCGTTCAACCTCCAGGGCAGCGCGACCGACACGTTCGGCGGCGACGGCGGCGAGCTCGACGTCGCGAGCTACGGCCGGGTGCGCTTCTTCGGCGCCGGCGTGACCATCCGGGCCGACGCGGCCACGAACTTCGACGGCTCGGGGGGCTCGATCACCATCGACGCGAGCGACGACCAGCGCGACGTCCTCGGACCGACCGACGGCGACGTGCTGCTCGGCGGCGTCGTCACGCTCCGAAGCGGCTCGACCGGCGGCGACGGCGGCATGGTCTCGGTCACGGCGGGGCGCGACCTCGTCGCGAGCGCCAGCATCGACGCGGGCGGCACCGACACCGGCGGTGACCTGACCGCCGACGCCGGCCGCACGCTGACGGTCGCGGGCACCCTGAGCGCGCAGGCGCTCTCCGCGGGCGGCGAGGGCGGGTACATCGAGCTCCTCGCGGGAGTCGCCACGGACGAAGGCGGGCTCGGCACGGTCGCCATCCAGAAGGACGTGCTCGCGAGCGGTGGCGGCGCCAATGCCGGCGGACAGCCGATCAGCTTCATCGGGTGCGGCCTCACGGTCGCGGGCAACGTGAAGATCGACGGCTCGGCCGGCACGGACGCGAACCGGCGGCTCGGCGGCTCGGACGTCACCCTGAGCGCGCGCCGTCCGATGCAGCTCGGGGCCGGGTCGCGCTATCTCGCCGGTCCGGGGGGATCGATCACGACGGTCCACCCGGCCGCTGCGGTGCCGGTGCTCGGCGCGGGCGTCGTCTTCAATCCGAGCCGCCGCGACCAGTCGATCGAGGAAGGCCCGTATCCGGGTTGTGCGGTCTGCGGCGACGGACGTCGGCAGCCCGGCGAGGTCTGCGACCCGGGTGCGGCCGCCGACGGTGCATGCTGCAACGCGACCTGCACGGCGTTTCGCTGCCTCACTCCGACGCCGACCGTGACGGCGACGCCGGAGCGAACCTCGACGCCTGGCCGCACGGCGACGCCCGGACGCACGGCCACGCCGGGGACCGCATCGACCGCGACGCCGACCGTCGCTGCGGCGACCGCGACGCCGCTCCCCGCGTCGACCCCGACGCTCACGGCCGTCGCGGCGACGGCGACCGTGACGTCGACGCCGGTGCCGAGCGCCACCGCTTCGACGAGCCCGACGGCGACCCTCGTGCCCGATCCGACCGCGACGCCGACGCCGGGGTCCGGCGCGGCGCGTCTCGATCACTACCAGTGCTACGCGGCGACGAGCGCGCCCGGGACGGCCGCGCTCGCCCGGCGGCCGACGTTCCTCGACGACGGGCGCGAGCAGAAGGCCTTCACCGTGGTCCGCACGCGCGAGGTCTGTCTGCCGGTCGACGTGAACGGCCGCGCGATCGCGGATCCGGCGGCGACGCTCCAATGCTTCGCCATTCGTGACGCGGCCGGGGAGCCGCGCTTCCGCTCGCAGGCCGTCACGATCGACGACGCCTTCGGGGCCGGCCGGCGCCTCGCGCTCCGGAGGGCGGAGCGACTCTGTCTGCCCGCGGGTCGCGACGACGAGCCGGCGAGCGCGCGGCTCGACGATTTCAAGTGCTACACGGCGCGGCCCGCGAGCGGCGGGCCGCGCTTCGTGCCGCGCGACGTCGCGGTGGCCGACGCGCTCGGGGCAGGCCTCGTGTCGGTGCGGAAGCCGATCGGCGTCTGCGCGAACGCCGTCCGCGACGACGGTCCGGTGCCGGACGCCGCGCGCGCGCTCCACTGCTACGAGGTGCGCCGCGGCGCGGGCCAGCCGCGTTTCGTGTCGCGCACGGTGCGTGTGCGGAGCGCGTTCGGCGAGGAGCAACTCGTGCTGCGCAAGCCGACGCGGCTCTGTCTCGGTCTCGGTGGGACGGCGCCCGTGCCGGCGGTCTGCGGGGACGGCAACGTCGACCCCGACGAGCAATGCGACGACGGCAACGTCGCCGACGGCGACGGCTGCACGGCCGCGTGCCGTCTCGAGCGCTGCGGCAACGGCGTGCGTGATCCCGGCGAGGCCTGCGACGCGGGCGCGGCGAACGGGACCGACGAGTGCTGCGACGCCGCGTGTCGGGTCGTCGATCCCGACGGCGACGGTCTCTGCACGCGCGACGACGCGTGTCCCGACGACGCCGACAACGACGGCGACGCCGACGGGTACTGCGCCGGGCCGACCTTCCGGTCGCCGGCCGTCGGCGCGACCGATCCGTGCTCGCGGCGCGGCGACGATGCGACTTGGGCGACCGCCAAGCTCGTCGTGAGCCGGCTCGATCGGCTGCCGGGCGAGCAGAAGATCGGGCTCAAGGGTGCGTTCACGCTGCCGCGCGGCGCCGCGCTCCTCGACCCGACGCGCTTCGGTCTCCGCGTCCGCGTCGCGGACCGGACGGGCGCGCTGGTGCTCGACGAGACGTTGCCCGCGGGACCGAAGACCACGGCCCGCCCGAGCGGGTGGAGGGCGAGCGGCAAGCCGGCCACGATCTTCACGTTCACGGACCCGGGCCGGCGCCACGGCGGTCTCGCCAAGGTCGTCGTCCGTGATCGCTCCGCGAAGCTGCCGGGGCGCGTCGAAATCACGCTGGTCGGGAAGGGCGGCGACTATCGCGTGCCGACGGCGGGTGAGCTCGTCGTCGCCGTCGAGGCCGATCCGACGGCCGTCCCTCCGGGCGGCACGCCCGGGGTCGACCGCTGCGGGGAGACCCGGTTCCCGCTCGCGGCCGGCGACTGCCGGCTCCAGCGCGGGACGCTGCGGTGCCAGCGATGAGCGGGCTCGGGACCCGGCGGGTCGGGCAGAGGCCATGGCTCTTGCGGCGGGGGTGGCGGAGCATTTCTGCCACACGCCGACCAAACCGCCCCATCCTGGAGGTCCCGCCCGTCCGTCCGGCGCGGGCGCGGGCGGGGCACGAGTCCTGCACTGGATGGTCGCGCAAGATGATCGTGGCGGACTTCCTGTTCGTCGGGCTCGGGCTGCTGGTGGGGGTCGCCATCGTCGGCGCGGCCCTGCACTGGACGCGCTGATCCGCGACGCCCGTTCCCTCCGCGCTCTCGTCACACCACCCATGACGTTCCGGATCCTGTGCCTCCTCGTGGCGCTCACCACGTGGACCGCGCCCGCGGCCGCGATTCCTTCCTGCCCCGCGTCCACGGCGCTGGTCGTCTATGCGGACAACGCGAGCGCGGACGACGTCGTGACTCTCGAGCTCGACGGCGAGCTGCGCGATCCGGATGCCACCTGCGCCGGCGCCGGCGCGCCGACCTATCGCGCGACGCTCGTCTGTCGCGGCGGCGGATTCGTTCGGTGCGGGACGATCGCCGATCTCCGGCCCGGCGCGTGGATCCACCGCCTCGTGACGACGGTCGCCGGCTCCGAGCCGCAGCGGCAAGTCCGCAGCGGGGTCGTGCTGGCGGGGGCGAAGGTCTCGAACGTGCTCACCTGGCCGATCCACGCCCGGGCGTTCGTCGTCCACACCGCCGACGAAGACGCGCTCCGCGCGACACTCGCGGCCGCGGCGGCGTTCACGGCGGCGACCGGCGACCGCGCGTTCGTCGGTTTCGACCGCGCGGCGTTTCCGGGCGCCGCCGATCCGCGCGTCATCGAGCTCGGACGCGGCGTCTGCCCCGAAGATGGTCGACATGCCGGGCTCTGTCTCGCCGGCGACGATCTCGAGGTGGACGGGCTCGACGACCGCGCGGAGCCCGGCGCGGTGGTCCTCTCGATCGGGGGCCGCAACGCGCCCGTGATCCGCGTCCAGGGCGAACGCAACGTGCTCCGCGGCCTCGTCGTCCGGGGCAGCACGGCGCCGCATCTGAGCGCGCAGGCCGACGCGATCGCGATCGCCGGCCCGCGCGCGCAGGGGAACCGCCTCGAGCGGATCGTGGTCCGCGGCCCGACGCTCGGGGACGGGGTGAGTGTCGAGGACGCGGCCGGCTCCGAGATCGAGACCGTGATCGTCGACAGCGAGATCGCCGGGGCGGCCGGGGTCGGCGTGAAGGCCACGACCGGCGCCCGGGCGCGCGTCGCGCGCAGCTGCCTGCACGACAACCGGAACGGCGGCGCGATGGCGACGCTCGGCGGCGCGCTCGCCGCGCACGAGAACGTCATCCAGCGGAACGCGCCGGGCGCGGCACCCGCCGGTCTCGCCGCCGGGGCGAGCGACGCGTCCGGCCTCCGGAGCTCGCTCACGACCTCCGGGAACGTCGTGCGCTTCAACGGGGCGCGCGGGTTCTCCGTCACCGAGGGCGCCGACGCCGAGCTCCACGACGATGCCGTCTCGGACAACCAGTTCGCCGGTCTGCGCGTCGAGACCGTATCAGGCGGGGAGGCGCCGCGGGCCCGGATCGAGGGCGTCTCCCTCACGTGCAACCACAACGCCGGCATCAGCGGGACGTGCGAGCCGTCAGCCGACCCGGCGGGTGTCCCGTGCCTCACCGATCGCGATTGCTGCGGCGGCGAGGCGGGATGCTGCGCCGACGAGCCGGGGTGCGTGACGCCGGCCCGCTGCCGGATGCGCGCGTCGCAAGGCTACGGTGCGGTGCTCGCGGCGTGCCCCGGCTGCGCGGCGCCGGAGGTCGATCTCGGGGGCCGCGGCGGCGCGGGGCGGAACGCGTTCGCCTGGAACCGCAACGACTACCCGAACGGGTCCGGCGTGAACCTGCTCCATGGCGTCCCGGCGCTCGCGCTCGCCGCCGGCGGGAATCAGTGGGAGCGCTGCGGCGTCACCGCGAGCTGCGACCTCGATGCGGTGGCCGCCGGCGACGTGCGGGCCGTCGAGACGTCGAGCGTGGACTTCGGCGGGGCCGTGGCGTCGCGCGCGGGCGGTCCGGTCGCGACCCGCGTCTCCCGCGGACGTCCCCGCGCCGGCGACGTCGTTCACGTCTTCGGGCGCGGCTTCAACGCGATCGACGGCGCCTCGTGCGCGAAGACCACCGCGCCCGTCGATGCGTGCAGCGTCGAGCATCCGCGGATCGAGCGCCAGAATCGCTCGCGCTACGGCAATCTCGTGCGCCTCCTGACGGGCGGGGAAGCGGTCGCGGTCGACGTCGCGGCGGTCACGCCGACGATGCTCGCGTTCCGCATGCCGTTCGATTGCTTCGCGCCCGCGGAGCTCGTGGTGTCGCGCCGCGACGCGGCCGACGTGCGGCGCGCGAGCTCGATCGCGCTCTGCGACGCGGGCGGGTGCGCGGACGCGACCCCGGGTGATCCGTGCGACGACGGCAGCGTGTGCACCGTCGAGGATTCCTGCGACGCCGGCGGGCGATGTCTCCCCGGGCCGACGGTCGACTGCGGCGGCCCCTGCATGCGCTGCGATCCCGTCGCGGGTTGCGTGCCGGAGACGAGCGACACGCCGTGCGACGACGGCGACGCGTGCACGGTCGGCGACCATTGTCGCGGTGACGGGGCGGTGTGCGTGCCGGGTGCGCCGGCGGCCTGCGCGGGGGCGTGCCAGACCGGCGTGTGCGATCCGGCGTCCGGGTGCGTGCCGGCCCCCGCCGCGCGCGCGTGCGACGACGGCAACGCCTGCACGACGGACGACCACTGTCGCGGCGACGCGAACGTGTGCGTCGGGGGCGGGGCGCTCGTCTGCGCGGGGTCGTGCCTCCTCGGGAGCTGCGATCCGACGCGCGGCTGTCGGCCGAAGAACGCCGCGTCGGTGTGCAGCGACGGCGATGCGTGCACCGTGCGCGATCACTGTCGCGGTGACGGCGACGTGTGCGTCTCGGGTCCTCCGGCGAGCTGCGACGACGGCGACACGTGCACCGACGACGCGTGCGTCGCGCCGGCCGGGTGCCGGCACACGCCGCGCCTCGGGTGGGACGCCGTCGCGTGCCGTCTCGAGCGCGTGCGGGGTCGGCTCGTCGAGTCCGAGGGCATCTCGGCTTCCGCGCGGCGTGGGACGCTCCGGCTCGTCGGCCGGGCCCTCGAGCGCCTGGTGCTGGCGCGTGCCGCCGACGCGCGCGCCGACGCCCGTGCGCTCCGCCGACACCTGCGCGCGCTCCACGGCACGGTCCGCCGACTGATCGCCGCGGTCGACCGCGGGCGCGGGCTGCCGGTCGCGCTGACGCCCGGGCTGCGGCAGGTTCTCGACGAGGCCCTCCGTGAGATCGCCGCCCTCCGGAGCACGGCGGGGGCGGGATGAGAGATTCGGAGTCGGGCCTCTCGACGTCGGCCGAGCGGCCGGACCGGATCGCGGTCACCGCGTGGCCGCCCGAGTTGCGCGTCCTGATCCTCGGCGTCGCATTCGTGAACGCGTTCGGCATCACGTGGGGGCTTCCGAACGCGACCGGCGACTGGGCGATCGACTCGATCGCCCCGTTCGGTCCCCTCCGCTACGCCCAGCAGATGCTCGACGGCGGGCACTGGTGGTCCAAGTATCCGCCGCTGCACTTCACGCTGCTCGCGATCGTGTACGCGCCGTACGCGGTTTTCCTCGCCGTGACCGGCGGGCTCGACACCGGTGCGGGCGCGTTCGCGGACCCCGCGGTCTCGGTCACGCTCTTCACGCTGGCGGCGCGCCTCGTGAGCGCCGTGATGGGCGTCGGCGCGGCGGTCGTGGCGTATCGGATCGGGGTCGAGCTCGCCGGGCGACGCGCGGGATTCCTCGCGGGCGTCCTCTTCGCCGGCTCGCCTCTCGCCGTGTACTACGCGGCCGCCGCGAATCTCGAGATGCCGTACCTCTTCTGGAGCAGCCTCGCGCTGCTCATGCTGGTGCGGATCGCGCGGGGAGCGCCGCGCGCGACGTACGTCCGGTGCGGCGTGTTCGCCGCGGCGGCGATCGCCACGAAGGACCAGGCCTACGGCCTGTTCCTGCTGCTGCCCATCCCGATCGTGCTGTTGCACACGCGGGCGCGCGGGGGGCAGGGGTTCCGTGACCCGCGATTGATCGCGGGCGCGGGCGCGGCCGTGCTGACGTATCTCGTCGCGGCGAACGTGGTGATCGACTTCCGCGGATGGCTCGCGCACCTCTACTACATCACCCACGACGGCTCGCAGCCGTACCAAATGTATCCCGCGACGCTCGACGGCTATGCGCGTCTCGCGGCGCACGTCGCCGGGCTGGTGCTCTGGACCGCGACCCCGCCGATGCTCGTGCTCGCCGTGCTCGGATGGGTTGCGATGCGGCGTCGGGCGCGGCCCGGCGCCGCGCTCCTGGTCGCGGCCGTCGCGTCGTATCTGCTCACGTTCGTCGCGCCGATCCTCTACGTGTTCCCGCGCTTCGTGCTGCCGCTCGTGTTCGTGCTCGCGATCCTCGGCGGCGTCGGCGGCGCGGCGATCTGGCGGCGCGGCGGCGTCGCGGCCCGGGCGGCGGTCGCGGCGACCGTGGCGGTGGTGGCGCTGTACGGAACGTCGATGAACCTCGGGCTCGTCTGGGACTCGCGCTACGCCGCCGAGTCGTGGCTCGCGAAGCACGTGGAGCCGGGCGCGGTCGTCGGGACGAACGGCGAGGGCGTGTATCTGCCGCGCGTCCCCACCTCGCTCCGGACCGTACCGGTCGACGTCACCGAGGACGGGCTCCGGTACGACGGCCCCGCCCCCGACTATCTCGTGCTGTCCGAGGCGTACTACGCGCGCTATCTCCGCCGCGCCGCCGTGCGCCCCGTCTTCGTCGGGCTGCTCCAGGGCGACGGCGGCTACGAGCGCGTCGCGACCTTCCACCGGAGCCACCTGCCGGCGACCGACCTCATTCCCGGGTTGAATCCCCGGATCGTCGTGATGCGGCGGGTGGGCGGCTCAGTCGGCGACGGTCCCGGCCGCGACCTGGAGCTCCCGGAACGAGGTCTCGATGCCGAGCACGAAGTCGTGGAGGTCGGGAATGAGGTCCCAGTCGGCGATGAAGCCCCAGCAGAGCTTCCCGGCGTAGCTGAAGAGCGCGACGCCGAGAGCCTGGTTCGGGAGCAGCGCGAGCATGGGATAGCACTCGCGGAGCTCGGCGCCGAGCAGATAGAGCGGAATCTGCGGTCCGGGCACGTTCGTCACCACGAGGTTGAACGGCCGTGAGCGCGTGCTCAAGCGCACCGCGAGCGACAGCAGCGTCGTGCTCGTCCATTCGCTGACCGCCGCGAGGACCTGGGCCCCGAGCGTCTGACGCGACTCTTTGAGCCGCGCGGTGTCGGCGCGCACCTTGTCGAGTCGTCGCCGCGGATCGCGCTCGGCGACGGGGAGATTCGCCATCCAGAGCGCGATCTGGTTGCCGAGCGTGCCGCGCTGCTCGTCGGTGCGGATGCTGACCGGGATGCTGGCGCGGAGGTCGAGGACGTCGACGTTCACGCGCCGGCCTTCGAGGAACGTCCGGAGCGCGCCGGCGACGGTCGCGAGCACGATGTCGTTGAGCGTGCCGCCGAGGCCGTTCTTCACCGCTTTCACGTCGGCGAGGTCGAACGTTGCCCAGTCGTAGCGGCGGTGCGGTCCGATCGGCAGGTTGATCGGCGTCGGTGACGCCGGACGGGCCGCGGCCCCGAGCGTCTCGCCGACGGCGCTCACGCTCTCCCAGAGTCCGCGTGCGATCGAGAGCGGCGAGACGAACGGGCAGGGCGTTTCCCAGAGCACGTCGAGCGGTTGGCGGAGGCGGCGCATCCATTCGTCGCGGAAGATCTGGAGCGGCGTCGGCGCCGGCCGCGGAATCCAGCGCGGGCCGGGCGTGAAGTCGGCGCTCTCGGTCGGGTTCAGCAGCACGGCGAGGAGGTCGACTCCGGAGACGCCGTCGACCATGCAGTGGTGGGTCTTGGCGACGAGGGCGAAGCGATTCCCTTCGAGGCCCTCGATGACCCAGATCTCCCAGAGGGGCTTCGCGCGATCGAGCTGCTGCGACACGACGCGAGCGGCGAGGCGTTTCAGCTGACGCTCGTCGCCCGGGCGCGGCAGGCTCGCGTGGCGCACGTGGTAGTGGATGTTGAAGTGCTCGTCGTCGATCCAGACGAGCCGATTCCCGAGGGGCACCGTCGCGAGACGCTGCCGGTAGCGCGGGATCAGGTGCAGGCGCGAGTCGATGTAGGTGCGGATGGTGTCGATGTCGATGCCGCCGTCCGGCTGCGTGAGCGGCCCCGCGTCGAGGACCAGCACTGCCGCGACGTGCTGGTGCGTCGTCGGGCCTTCGATCGCGAGGAAGGAGTTGTCGACGACGGAGAGGCGATCGTACGCGTAGCTTTGCATGGACGAGGCTCCGGGCGGCGTGGGATCGGGGCTGGGTGCCGTCGGGGGAGTATAGCCGAGGCCGTCGGAGCCTGCGCCCCCCGAGATGGTCGCGGCCCCGGACCGCCGGGCGATTCAGGCGGAGCCGCGGGGGCGCAGCACCACGACCGGGATGTCGCGCGCCGTGAGCTCTTCGTAGCGCGTGTAGAAGGGGTTGGCCGCGGTCAGCATGGGCCAGAGGCGGGCCCGCTCCGCGGGGTCGGCGGCGTGCGCCACGATCGGCAGCACGTCCTTGCCGACCTGCACCGTCGCCTCGGGCCGCGCCGTGAGGTTCAGCCACCATGCCGGGTGGCGATCGGCGCCGCCGTTCGACGCGACTACGATGTAGTCGCGTCCGTCCGGCACGTAGGTCAACGCGACGGTGCGGGCCTCGCCCGAGCGCCGTCCGACGGTGGTGAGCAGCAAGCTCGCGAGTCCCCCCGCGTGATGACCGATCAGCCCGCCCGTCGCGCGATAGAGCCAGATGTGGACCTTGTTCACGAGCCGCCAGAGCCCACTCTCGCGAAAGAACCCGAGCGCCCGCCGCGTGACGGTCCACATGCCCGGCGTTCTCGCGTGAGGCGACGGCCGACGCAAGCAGGTCAGTGCGACTTGCGAGGCGGTAGTGGGGCAGTTTGGTTTTGGGCGACACGCGGCGAAGCCGATCCGTCTTCGTCGCCGGCCCGGCGCCCACGAACTCGCTCGCTCCCACCACCCGCCCATCCCAGCTCGCTCAAACAGCGTGGGCGCTGATCGGGTCGGCTCCTCGTCGGATGCCTCGGCTCTCGCCGCTATGTCGCCCAAAACCAAACTGCCCCACTACCTATGAATCCCACCGTCTTTCGCCCACACTCGACACTGACATCGTTACATCGCCGACCGCCTTGACGACGCCGACAGCAGGGCAGTACGTTCCGCCCGCTCGCGATGAACTGGCAACGACTCAGCGTCACCTACGACGGCCCAATCCTCCGCGTCTGGCTCGATCGTCCCGCGAAACGCAACGCGCTCGACGGCACCGCCCTCGAGGAGATCGCCGCACTCTTCGACGGCCTCGCGACCGACTTCGTGACCCGCGTGGTGATCCTCGGCGGGCGGGGTCCGTCGTTCTGCGCCGGTGCCGATCGCTCGAGCCCTCCCGGCGCCGAGCGGCTCGCGGCGTCCTCCGACGCGAGCGAGCGCGAGCGGCGCTGGACGGCGCAGATCGGACGGCGCGCCGCGCGCGCGATCGAGGACGCCGAGGTCGTCACGATCGCGCGCCTGCACGGCCACGTCGTCGGCGGCGGCGTCGTGCTCGCCGCAGCCTGCGACTTCCGCGTCGCGGCCGAGGACGCGCTCTTCCACGTGCCCGAGGTCGATCTCGGCATCCCCCTCACGTGGGGCGGGACGCCGCGCTTGATCCACGAGCTCGGGGCCGCCCGCGCGCGCGAGCTCGTCTTGCTGTGCGATCGCATCGACGCCGCCGAGGCGCATCGCATCGGCCTCGTGCACCGGGTCGTGCCCACCGCCGAGCTCGACGCGGGCGTGAACGCGCTCGCGGCCCGGCTCGCGGCGAAGCCCGAGGCCGCCGTCCACATGACCAAGACGCAGTTCCGCGCGTACGCCGCGCGTGCCGCGCAGGGCGACGTGCGCGAGACCGACGGCGATCAGCTCGTCGCGGCGTCGCGAAGCGCGATCGCCCGCCTGAGTTTCCCGACCAAGTAGCGGCGCGCGCGTCGCGATCACCCACATTCGAGGAGAGCCCCCATGAGCCTGGTCGTCATCGAGAAGCCGCGCCCGCACGTGACCGTCGTTCGCCTGAACCGCCCGCATCGCCTGAACGCCATGTCGTTCGAGCTCATGTCGGAGCTCTACGACGGCCTCCGCCAGGTCGCGGCCGACAATGCCGCCTGGGTGGTCGTGCTCACCGGAGAGGGCCGCGGCTTCTGCTCGGGCCTCGACCTCGAGGATCCCGGCATGATCCCGGGCATCAACGACATGTCGCTCGCGCGGATCGGCATGCTCGCAATGGGCCACTTCTCGCGCATCGTCCCGGCGCTGCGCGATCTGCCGCAGCCGGTGATCGCGGCGATCAACGGGCCCGCGTACGGCGGCGGCATGTGCTTGTCGCTCGGTGCCGACATCCGCTTCGCCGCGGCCTCGGCCGAGTTCAACGCGACCGGGATCGTGAACGGCCTGACGTCGACCGAGCTCGGGGCGAGCTGGCTGCTCCCGCGCTTGATCGGGGCGTCGCGCGCCAACGACATGCTCCTGACCGGCCGCAAGGTCGCCGCGGAAGAGGCCGAGCGCATCGGCCTCGTGTCGCGGGTCGTGCCCGACGGCGCCGTCGTCGACGTCGCGGTCGAGACGGCCGAACGCATGTGCGAGTTCAGCGCCTTCGGGCTCCAGATGACCAAGAAGGTCTGTTGGGCGAACCTCGAGACGACGAGCCTGACCGCCGCGGTCGACCTGGAGGATCGCAATCAGCTGCTGCTCGGCAACACGGAGAATCTGGTCGAGTGCATCCGGGCGCGCCGCGAGAACCGGAAGCCGGTCTACACCGACATGCCCCGGCGCGACGTGATCGAGCACAGCAGCAACCACCCACCGAAGTACTAGGACACGGCCGCGACGCAGGATTTACACGCCGAGGCGATCGATCTGTAGCTCTTGCGCTCGATCGCGCGCCGAAACTCGCGTCGTCACGAGCGTGCGACGTGGCATGAAACCTGCCTTTCATGGCCGCCATGATCGACCGTGTGATGACAGGCCAACGCTGCCGTGCGCTCCGGACCGTGCCTCACCCGCGGTCGCCGGTCGCGCGCCACCTCGAGGGGCGCGTGCGCTACGGCTTGGAAAACCTCGGACGCACGTTGCTCATGGTGGACTGGGACGACGGCAAGTCGTGCCTCGTCTTTCCGACCGACGTCGAGATGGTGGCGAGCTAGCGCTTCACGCCGACGGGTTGGCCGGCGAGCGCCGAGCCGTTTTCGAGTGCGAGCAGGCGCACGCGGCCGCTCGCGACGAGCATGCCGTCGTCGCTGTGTACGTCGGCTTGCCAGAGCTGCGACCGGCGGCCGCGTGTCAGCGGCCGCGCAGTGATCGTCAGCCGGCCTTCGCGGACGGCATGGATGAAGCTGGTGTGGTTGTCGATGCCGACGACCGACTGTCCGCGCGACGCGGCGGCGATCGCGGCGCCCATCGAGCACGCGCTTTCGACGACGGTGCAATGCATGCCGCCGTGGACAATGCCGTACGGCTGGCGATGGCGGTCGTCCACGTCGTACTCGAGCACGACCTCGTCGGGTCCGCTCCGCACGATCCGGACGCCGAGGGCGTCGTCCATCCCTCCGACCTTGGCGCGTTCCTGTGCTGTCATGGGCCCGTGGTGTCGCTCGCACGCACCGCGAAGGCAAGCCCGCGGAGCAAGCCGATCGAACGCTGGTGTCCGGCGGCGAGCAGCGCTAGAGGGCGACCCATGAGCCCCACGATCCCGACCATGGCGACGCGCCTCTTCGCGCGCGTTCTCGTCCCCCACGACTTTTCGGATCACGCGACCCGCGCCCTCGAGGTCGCGGTCGGTCTGGCCGGCGCGACCGGCACGGTCACCGTGCTCCACGCGACCCCGCCCGTCTACACGAGCATGGGCGGGCCGGCGGCCGATCTCGCGTGGACGCCGCCGCCCGAGATGGTCACCGATCTCCGGCGCCAGCTCGAGAAGCTCGCCGCCGACGTGCTCGGGCCCGAGCGGGCGGCGCAGGTGCGGTGCAAGGTCGTGCCCGCGGACCCCGTCACGGCGATCCTTTCCGCGGCGAAGCGCGCCGACGCGATCGTGATGACGACGCTCGGCCGCACGGGTCTCGGGCACCTGCTGATGGGCAGCGTCGCCGAGAAAGTCGTGCGACACGTGACGATCCCCGTCCTCACCCTCCACCCGGCCGCCGCGAAGCGCCTCGCGGGAGGCGGATGGACGCGCGCCGGGCGAGGAAAAGCGAAGGGCCGCCGGCGCGTCAGCGCTCGGTGATCGCGATCATCTGCTCGAGCGCGCGCCGGGCGTCGCGGACGAGCACCGCGCGTTCGGCCTCCGGGAGGCGCTCTCGCGTGCCGGACACCTCGTTCACCGCGTCGCCGGGCAGGACGTGGTTCAGGTCGGGCGGGCAGCCCTTGCGGAGGAGGTCGAGGATCGCGACCAGGTGCGGCGGGTCGTTCCGCGACATCGTCGCGCAGCCGCACCCCATCACGCCGAACCGATCGCGCGGCAGGTCTGCCATGTTGACGACCTCGACGCCGCGGACGGCACCTTGCTCGCGCGCGTTCCGCACGAAATGGCCTTCGGTCGCGATCGCGAGCTTGTCGCCGGGCTTCGCATCCGTCATCGCCTTCCAAAGATAGCTCGTCGAGCCCGCACCGTCGGCGACGTCGACGACGATCTTCGGGCACTCGGGGTGGACGAGCACGCGGTAGCCGCGCTCGCGCCAGTACGCGACCTGCGCCGGCGTGAAGACGGTGTGCACGCCGCAGAAGCTTCCCCAGAGCACCATCTGCGCGCGGTCGAGCCGCTCGCGCTCGGCGGCGGGCATGCCGCTGATCGTGTGCGCCGCGCCGGCGAGCCCGCCGGGCCACTGGAAGATCGCGTCGGGCGGCACGCCGCACCAGCCGGCGACGACCTCGCCGAGGTGGCGGTCGGGTACGAAGAAGATCTTCTTCTTTTGATCGAGCGCCCAGCCGACGACGGCCTTGGCATTCGAGCTCGTGCAGACGGCGCCCCCCGTGCGGCCCGCGAGCGCCTTCACGCGTCCCGACGTGTTCATGTACGCGATCACGAGGAGATCGTCGCCGTAGCGGGCGCGGAGGTCGTCGAAGACCGGCTCGACCATGTGATCCTTGGCCAGCATCTCCATCGTGCAGCCGGACTTCGGATTGGTGATCCAGACGTCCTGGTCCGGATTGGCGAGGATCGCGATCGACTCCGCCATGAAGTGCACCGCCGATTCGACGAAGATCTTCACCTCGGGATGCTTCTGGGTCTGGAGGGCGAGCTGGTACGAGTCGGCGATGTGTCCGCCGTAGCGTTCGACGAGCTTCACGATCTCGCCGCCCATGTAGTAGTGCGCGAGCAGCATGACGCGGTCGCCGAGCGCCGCGAGCGCGGGCTCGATGTACGAGTCCATCCACGGCAGGACCGTCTCGGGAAGCCGGTCGGGGAGGGCGAGGTACTCCTCGGCGTACGGCTTGAACTCGGTCTGGTACCAGTCGAGCGGCAGGTCCGTCTGACAGATCGGGATGTCGGGTTGCAGCACGATCCCGCTCCCCGGAACGGGGGCGGGGATCGTGGGGACCGCTGGCGCGCTGCCGAGGGACTCGCTCATGCTCGTGTGGTCGCTACCAGGTGTGCCGGTGCGAATCCACATCGCGCACGGGGTGCTCCGCCACGCCGGTACGACTATGAAGAAGCATGGACCTCGATGCGTTCGTGCACGCGTTCATCCCGCTCTTCGTCGCGGTCGACGTGGTCGGCATCGTGCCGCTCTATCTGGCGCTGACCGCGCCGCTCGCGGCCGCAGAGCGGCGCGCGGTCCTGCGCGACTCGCTCGTGGTCGCGGCCGCCGTCAGCATCGGCTTCGCGCTCCTCGGGAAGGCGGTCTTCGTCTTCCTCGGCATCACGGTGGCGGACTTCCAGATCGCGGGCGGATTGATCCTGCTCGGGCTCGCCGGGCTCGATCTGCTGACGCGCGAGCCGCGTGGCCTCGCGGAAGGCACCGACGTCGGCGTGGTGCCGCTCGGCGTTCCCATCATCGCGGGGCCGGCGGTGATCACGACCACCATGGTGCTCGTCGATCTCTATGGCGCGCTCGTGACGGTCGCGGCGCTCGTCGCGAACTTCGCGGTCGGTGGGCTCGTGCTGGCCAACGCGGGGCTGGTCGAACGGCTCGTCGGTCGCACCGGCGCGCGCGCGATGTCGAAGATCGTGAGCCTGCTGCTCGCCGCGATCGGCGTGCACTGGATTCGGCAGGGGCTCGGCGACTCGTAGCGATCGCGTTCCCGCTACCGTCGGCGGTCGTTCTCCGCCTCGCGCTCGAAGTCGCCCCCGATCGGCTCGTTGCCCGCCATCATCCCGCCGTAGTGCTCCAGGAAGACCGCGCGCATCTCGTCGAGCGGGACGTCGAGGTAGCTGCCGCGATCGCGGACGTACTCCATGTGGCGCTGCCCCGCGACGTCGAACGGGTGCAGCAGGCTGTCGTCGACGCCGTTCCATTCGAGCGGCTTCACGCCGAAGCGGTCGCAGAGGGACTGGTTGAAGGTGGGCGTCGCCTTCACCCAGCGGCCGTCGAGGTGGAGCTCGGTGAAGCCGTGGAAGGCGAAGATGTCGGTGCCCATCTGCGCCCGCAGGCGCTCCGTCGTGAGGTGGTTCCGGACGTCGGCGAAGCCGAGCCGTGCGGGGATGCCGACCGCGCGCGCGCCGGCGGCGAGCACGACCGCCTTGGCCACGCAGAACCCGCGGCCTTGCTCGAGCACGTTCGTCGCGCGGAGCCCTTCTTCGGTGAGGACGGCGCCGTAGGGGTCGTAACGAATCTCGTCGCGAACCGCATAGAAAAGCCGCACCGCGCGCTCGCGCGCGGTGGCGGCGCCTGCGGTGACGCGCGCCGTGAACGCGCGCACGGCGGGCGCCTCGCTGTCGATGCAATGGCTCGGGCGGAGGTAGGGGGCCAGCTCGGTCTCGGTCATTCGGGTCTCCTCGGTCGCGGGGCGTGCGGCTTGGTAGCAGGTCGCCCGGGTTGACGGTACCGCCGCCCGGCGGGGGCCGCTCAAGGGGGCGCCCGAGACTGTCGAAATCTACCGGGAGTTGCCCGTACTCGCCCACGATTCGGCCGCCTCCCGGGCCGCCTACCGGTCCGAAACCGGCGCCATTCTGCGGCAGCGCCTGGCCGCCGCGATGGGCCTCTTCGCCCTGTTCATGGGCCTCGGGACCTTCTTCGAGGTCGCCGTCTACCCGGACCGCATGCGAGCTGCCGTAGCGCTCTACGGCCTCGAGGCCGGGATCGCGGTGCTCGCCGTCGCCTTGTGCCGCGTGCGACGACTCCACGCCTGGACGGAATCGATCGCCGTCGGAGCCGGCGTCGGCGAGCTGGCGTGCGTCTGCGCGTATCACGCGATGGTGGGCGCCCAGGCCGAGCGCGTCGCGACCATCCTCGGCTGCGTGCTGAACCTGCTCTCGGTGCTCTGTCCCTGGGGCTGGGCGGCCCAAACGGCGACCGCGATCGGCGCCGTTGCGAGCTTCGCGGCGGCCGCGCCGTTCTTCGTCACGGCCGACGCCCTGGTCTTTCCCGGGATGGTCTTGCTGTGCGCCGCGACGACGTCGGTCTGCGCCGCGTTCTTTCTCGATCGCTATCGTTTCGAGTCATTCACGCACGCGGCGCTCCAGACCGAAGAGGCGGAGATCGCGGCGGCGCTGGCGCGGATCGGAGAGACGCTCAGCCGGAAGCTCGGCCAGCCGGACGTGCTGGATCAGGTGAACCGGCTGACGAGCGAAGCGCTCGCGTGCGACTGGAGCACGCTCTACCTCTTCGACGCGCGCCGCGGCGTCTACTGGCTCGCGTCGAACGTCGGGTCGCCGCCCGACGTGCGGACCGAGCTGGCCGATCTCGAGTTTCCGCCCGACAGCCTCGGCCTGCTGCGCGCGCTCGTGCCCGGCGAGCTCATCGAGATCGCGGACGCCGAGGCGCAACCCTGGGTCCCGGTCGCGCTGATGCGCCGCCTCGGCGTCGCGTCGGCGCTCTACGCGCCCGTCGTCCGCGGCGACCAGATCATCGGCGTGATGGTCGCCGGCTATCTCGCGCGGCGCGGAGCGTTCACCAGCCGACAGCGCCGGCTCGCGCTCGGCATCGCCCACGTCGTCGCGACCACGCTCGAGAACCGCCGACTCGTCGCCGACCTGCAATCGGCCAATCGTCTCAAGTCCGAGTTCGTGGCGACGATGTCGCACGAGCTCCGGACGCCCATCAACGTGATCATGGGCTACACCGAGATGCTGGCCGATGGTGTGGTCCGCAGCGACGAGCCGGCCTTCGACGACACGCTCGGCCGCATCCGTACGCAATCCGTCGAGCTCCTGAACCTCGTGAGCGCGACGCTCGACATGGGGCGTCTCGAGGCGGGCCGCGAGAGCCTCGCACTCGACGCCGTCGCGATCGAGCCGCTCTTCGCGGAGCTGGCGCGCGAGCTCGACGCGCTCGCGCCGGCCGGCGTGAAGCTCCGCTGGCAGAACAACGTCGACCGCGTCGCGATCGTCAGCGATCGCGTCAAGCTGAAGACGATCCTCAAGAACCTCGTGGGAAACGCGCTCAAGTTCACGACGGCCGGCACGGTCGACGTGACTGCGCAGCGGGTCGACGGCTGGGTGCGTTTCACGATCCGCGACACCGGGATCGGCATCGCGCCGGAGCATCTGTCGGTGATCTTCGAGATGTTCCGTCAGGTCGACTCGTCGTCGACGCGGCGTTTCGGCGGCGTCGGCCTCGGCCTCCACATCGCGCGCCGGCTCTCGGAGCTGCTGGGTGGCTCGATCGCCGTCGAGAGTGTGGCGGGGCAGGGGTCGACCTTCGTCGTCACACTGCCGCTCGAGCGCGCCGCCGACCGCGAGCGCATCGCGAGCTGAGCGCGTGCGCTCTGCGGTCGCGGGAGCCGTCGCCTACTTCGCGTCGCTCGCGCGAAGCTTGCCCTTGGCGTCGACCAGGCACGCGTAGCGTGTGCTCGCGCCGCCGGTCCGGCGCTCGAGCCACGACACGCCGACCGTGTGGCTGTAGTGGAGGATCAGCGTCTCGTCGCCGTCGCGCCAGGTGAGCTCGACGGTCGGGCTTCCGAGCTTCTTCTCGCAGCACTCTTCCTTCGCGCAATTCTTGACGCAGCAGCCCCATGGGCGCCACGTGCCGTAGAGGCACGCATGCAGAGGCTGGGGGACCGCGACCTTGATGTCCGACGGGGGCGGGAGCACCCGCGCGTCCGCGAACGCGTCGTCGAGCACGACCAACCGGGTCCGGTAGAACCGGCGTTCCAAGCCGCGTTGCAGGACCGGGTAGCCGCTCGTCTCGACGAACTTTCGGAACTCCGGACCCGTCAGCGAGAACCCGAGGAGATAGCCGCGCTTCGGCGAGCCGAGGAACGCGTGCTTGGCGAACCCCTTGCCCCAGGCGACGTCTTGCGAGCCGCAGGCCGTCCATCCGTCCGGCGGGCAATCCGGGCAAGCGGCGCCGATGCGGGCGATCGTGCTCGCGGGAACCTGGAGCTCGACGGCCCGCGCCGCCCGCGGGACCGCGGCGGACAGCAGCAGCGCAATGCACAACGCCCGCGTTCGGCGACGTGGCCGAACGCGGGCGTGCGAGAACGACGCGGAAACCAAGGCGCCTCTTACTTCACGATCTCGAGCAGCTCGACCTCGAACACGAGGGTCGAGCCCGGCTTGATCGTCGGCGGCCGGCCCTGATCGCCGTACGCGAGGTCGGAGGGACAGATCAGCTTCGCTTTGCCGCCGACCTTGATCTGCTGCATGCCCTCGGTCCAGCACTTCACGACACCGCTCAGCGGGAACGTCGCGGGTTGGCCGCGCTGCACGGAGCTGTCGAAGACGGTGCCGTCGATGAGCGTGCCGGTGTAGTGGACCTTCACTTTGTCGGTCGACTTCGGCTGCTCTCCGGTGCCGGCCTTGATCTCCTGGATCACGATGCCGGACGCCGTCTTCGTGGAGCCCTTCTCCTTGGCGACCTTCTCCAGGTACTCGGCGCCCCGCTTCTTCTCGTCACCCGCGCCGGCCGTCACGCGGTCTTTGGCGAGCGCTTGGAACTTCGGGAAGTACTCCTTCGGATCGGCCTTCGCCGGCTTCTTCGCCACGCCGTCCCCGAGCCCCGCCTGCACCATCGCCAGCTCCGCGGGCGTGAGGTTCAGCATCTGGAGCTGCTGACTCAGGTTGAAGCCGAAGGAGTAGAACGCCTTCTCCTCGTCGGTCTTGGGATCGGCTTGAGCGAACGCGGGGGCGGCGACGGCGAGCATCGCGACGGCCAACAACGCGGAACGGGCACGCAGCATGACGGACTCCTTTCGAGTCGAGAAATTCGCGAAAAATCTCGCCGGGTCTATCCGCGTTGCGTGCCGAGCGCAATGGTGTCGCGGCGCACCTGGCACGCGGCGAATCATGCGTTGCGCCGTCCGTGCAATGCCTCTATAGCTCCGCGATCGACTCCCAGGGTCAAGCGTCGCTCTTCGGGCCGCGCGAGGTGCTGCGCGGTGTTTTCGGTTACGAGGACTTTCGTCCCGGCCAGGAGAAGATCATCACGGCCGTGATCGGCGGCCGCGACTGCATCGGCGTGATGCCGACCGGCGCCGGCAAGTCGCTCACGTTCCAGATCCCCGCTCGCATGTTGCCGGGGACGGTGCTCGTGGTGAGCCCGCTGATCTCGCTCATGAAGGATCAGGTCGACGCGCTGACGCGGTACGGGTTCCGTGCGACGGTGCTCAACTCGTCGATCGACTACGAGACCCGCCGCGATCGTCTGAAGCGCATGCGGGCCGGCGAGTACGAGCTCGTCTACGTGGCTCCGGAAGGGCTCGAGGGCAATCTGCGGAACATCCTGGCCGAGATGCGGGTCTCGCTCGTCGTCGTCGACGAAGCGCACTGCATCTCGGAATGGGGCCACGACTTCCGGCCGTCGTATCGCCGGCTCTGCGGGCTCAAAAAGGAGCTCGGGGGCATCCCGATCCTCGCCCTCACCGCGACCGCGACCCGCAAGGTGGCCGGCGACATCATCCGCCAGCTCGGCATGGTGAAGCCGGACGGGTTCAAGGGCTCCTTCTTCCGCTCGAACCTGCGGCTCTGGGCCCACAAGAAGGGCGACGGCCGCGGATCCCGCCAGGACCTCCTCGGCTACGTGCGGCGACGCGCCGGCGAGACCGGCATCATCTATTCGCTCAGCCGGAAGAACGTCGACGCGCTCGCGGCGTTCCTCACCGCCAACGGCGTGCGCGCGCTGCCGTACCACGCCGGGCTCGACGAGGACACGCGCGCCCGCCATCAGGATGCCTTCGCGCGGGACGAGGTCGACGTCGTCGTCGCGACGATCGCGTTCGGCATGGGCATCGACAAGTCGAACGTGCGCTACGTCATCCATCGCGAGATGCCGCGCTCGATCGAGGGCTACACGCAGGAGATCGGCCGCGCCGGCCGCGACGGCGTCGCGAGCGACTGTGTGCTGCTGTACTCCTGGGCCGACGTCATCGCGCACGAGCGCCTCCAGAGCACGATCGAGGATCCCACGGTCCGGAACGCCGCCATGGCGAAGACCAAGGCGATGTTCGAGCTCGCGGACGCGCCGGGCTGCCGCCATCAGCGGCTGGTCGCGACGTTCGACGAGACGATCGCGCCGTGCGGCGAGTCGTGCGACCATTGCCGCGGCGAATCGCTCGGCGACGTGCTCGCCGCCGCGCGCGTCTCGAAAGCGTTCGCGGTCGCGGGTCGGGGCGCACCGAAGGCCGCCGCGGTCGCGCCGCTCGCGGGCGAGGACGCGGCGCTGTTCGAACGCCTGCGCGCGCTCCGTCGTTCGCTCGCGGACGCCGAGGGCGTGCCCGCGTACATCGTGTTCAGCGACGCCGTGCTGAAGGGCATGGCGGCGGCGCGTCCGACCGACGATGCCGGGCTGCTCGCCGTTCCTGGCATCGGTCCCGCGAAGCTCGCGCGCTATGGCGCGGCGTTTCTCCGTGAGCTCGAAAAGGAGTGATTGCATGACGACTCCACCGCCGTCTCCCGCTCGCCCCCGCGTCAAGACCACGCCGCTCGCCGGCCCGATCGCGCGCAACCTCGCGCGTCTCTGGCTCTGGTTCTTCGGGTGGAAGGTGGAAGGCTCGTTGCCGCCCGGCATCAAAGCCGTCGCGATCGCCTACCCGCACACGACGAACTGGGACATGCCGTTCATGCTCGCCGTCGCGTACCGGCTCGGCGTGCGGCCCTCGTGGCTCGGCAAGCGGCAGATCTTCCGGAAGCCGTTCGGTGGCTTCATGCGCTGGCTCGGCGGCATCCCCGTCGATCGGAGCGCGCGGACCAACTTGGTCTCCCAGGTGATCGAGCGGTTCGCCGACGTCGATCGGCTCTTTCTCGTGATCCCGCCGTCGGGCACGCGCCACAAGGCGGCGCATTGGAAGTCGGGCTTCTACCACATCGCGCGGGGCGCCAACGTGCCCATTCTCTGCACGTTCCTCGACTACACGCGCAAGGTCGGCGGCATCGGACCAGCGATCCTGCCGAGCGGCGACGTGAAGGCGGACATGGATCGCATCCGGGCGTTCTACGCGGGGGTCGAAGGTCGCTATCCTGCGAACCACACGCCCATCTACTTGCCCGACGAGGAACCGGCGCCGGTGCGCGCCGCCGGCGGAAGCACCCGCCCGGGCTCGTAAAATTTCCGGTCGGATCCTCCGGCCGCGCTCCTCAAGCTCACGCTCGGGTCTGCCGACACTCCTGGTGGAGAGGTGTCCGTGGCCGACGCAGCCGAAACCCCCGAGCTCCGTATCGAGGAGATGGTCGCGGCGATCGCGGCGAAGGGAGACTTTCCGGCCGCGGCGCGCGTCATCCAGCGGCTCCACGATGCGGTCCGCCGCGAGAACTGCAATGCGCTCGACGTCGCGCAGGTGATTCTCGCCGACCCGGGGCTCTCGTCGAAGGTTCTCCGGGTCGTGAACTCGAGCTTCTACCGGCCGCGGGGCGAGCCGGTGTCGACGATCACGCGCGCCGTGTTCCTCCTCGGCTTCGAGGCGATTCGCGATCTCGCGACCGGCCTCGTACTGATCGACGAGCTGGCGCGCGCCGGCGGCAATCGCGCCGGCATGCGCGAGCTCCTCCATCATTGCTTGCTTTGCGGGTCCGTCGCGCGCTCGCTGTCGACCGCCGTCGGCTATCCGAACCCGGAGGAGGCGTACCTCCTCGGCCTCTTCGCGAACTGGGGCGAGCTCTGCCTCGCGGCGTACTATCCCGATCGTTACGAGCGCGCGCGGCGCACCGCAGGGGGGCGCGCGGCGCTCGACGCGGCGCTCGGCGCGGAGTTCGGCCTCGCGACCGGCGACCTCGCGACCGCGATGCTCGCGCGTTGGAACTTCCCCGGCAGCTATGCGGACTACTTCCGCGAGACGCACCCGAAGGGTGACCGTGCGGTCGCGACGAACGGGCAACGGCTGATCGCGATCGTCGACGTCGCGAACGACTTCGCCGCGTACGCGACCGATCCCGATCCCGAGAGCCGGGCGCAAGCCGATACGATTCTGCGCGCCGCGGAGACGATGTTCGGACGGCGGATCGAAGACATCCGCGCCGCGGCCGAACGCGGCGCGGAAGACGCGAGGGAGCATTTGCCCATGCTGCGCTCGGCACCGTCCAACGCGCCCGCCGGACGCGCGAACGCGGACGCGCGGCACGTCCCGACGGCCGCGTCCGAGCCGGCGGCGCGTCTTCGCGAGGTCGTCGCGGCGCCCGAACCGACGGCCGCGGCACTCGAGATCCTGGCGGAGATCACGCGCGCGATCCTCGCGCAGGACGACATCAACGACACGCTCGCGATGGTGCTCGAGGGCGTCGCGCGGACGGGGCAGTTCGACGTCGCGTTCCTCGCGCTCCTGAACGGCAAGAAGGATCACCTCGTCGGCCGGCTCGGCTACGGGCACGGCGTCGCGGAGTACCTGAGTGCGCTGCGTGTGCCTCTGGTGCCGGAGGGCGGGGCGCTCGCCGAGGCGGTCCTCGGGCGTACGCCGAAGGTCGTGGCGCAGGGCTCGCCCGTGATGCTCGTGCCGCGCGGTGCCGCCGTGCCGGCGATCCCGGCGAGCGCGTTCGTCGCGCATCCGCTGGTGGTGCGCGGGAAGGCGGTTGGTGTGATGGTCGTTGCCCGCGCCGCCGGGGTGCCGGCGCTCGGCGCGGCGGACGTGACCTTGGTTCAACTGTTCTGCAATCAGGCAGGTCTCGCGCTGGATCGCGCTGTCGGCTGATGCGCGCCGCGCCGAAGGGGCGGCGATACGGGGTCATCTGCTGCGTTGCTCGGTCGCTCAGTTGTGCGGCGTGGCTCAGGCCACGCCTCCGCCTTCGCTCCCTCGCGCCTTGCATCTGACGCCCGTCTCGCCACCCCCTGGGTCACTACGAAGGGCAAGAAGAAGATTTCCCGCTGCGCGGAAGAAAGAGGCGTCGGTGAGGGGGAACTTTCTGCCTAGTGCCGCCGGCTGACTCCTGACCGCGCGAGCCTTCCCGTCCTGGCATCGAACCTGCTGTTGGGCGGCATGGGAACTTCGGGACTTCAGCGGGTTGGTTGGTTCGGCGGGATGCTCGCGGGGGCGGTTGCGGCGACGGTGTTTGCGGGCAGCTTGGGGTTGCTCGATCCGCTGGCGTTGGCGATCACGATCGGGGGCGGGATCGGGGTGACCGGCATGACGTTCTCGCGCGACCGGCTCGGGCGCGCGTGGGAGCTCGTGCAGGCAGCGCTCGCGGCGCCGCAGGATCCGGAGCTCGTCATCGCGGACTTGAAGCGGCTCGGCCGCGTGCATCGTGTCGAGGGCGTACCCGCGCTCGAGCTCGCCGGCTCGGAGGTCGAGGATTCCTTCCTGCGGACCGCGATCGGGCTCGCTGTCGAGGGGCGCGACGACGAAGAGCTCGAGGCGGCGCTGCATGGCGAGGTGCGCCGGCAGGCCGCCGAAGGTGAGAGCGCGCGACAGATCGTGCTCCTTCTCGGGAAGTTGTTTCCGGCGTTCGGTTTGATCGGGACCTTGATCGGCCTCGCCCACTTGCTGCGCAACCTCGCGACCGCGACGAGCATCGCGGCGATCGGACCGGGCCTCGGGATCGCGGTCACGACGACGCTCTACGGCGCGGTGCTCGCGAACGTGGTCGTGTTGCCGCTCGCGACGAAATTGCACGCGCATCTCGAACGCCGCGCGACGGTCATGCAGATGATCATCGACGGGACGCTCATGGTGCAGCGGAAGGAGTATCCGACGCGCATCGAGCGCGTGTTGCGGAGCGCGCTCGCCCTCCCCACGACCGGCGCGGCTCTCAGGGTTGCCGACCGTGCGGCCTGACGCGCGGATGGTGAGTGCGCCCCCGACGTTCCTCGAAGAGGATTCCAACGGGTGGCTCGTGACCTTCAGCGATCTGGTCCTCCAGCTCTTCGCGTTCGTCATGGTCGCGGCGGCGCTCGGCGCCGGCGCCGTCCCGGAAAGCTCGACCGCGACCGTCCACGTCGACCGGCCCATCTTCGCGCAGCCGGCGCCGGAACGCATGGCCGCGCTCGAGCGCATGCCGGCGATCGGCCCGGATGCGCTCTCGCTCGCGCGCTTCGACGAGCTGCCGCGTGCCGACGCACCGGCCCCCGAGCCGAAGGCGCTGTCCGCGGTCGCGCCGGCACCCCAGATCGTGATGGTCGAGGTGCCCGCACCGCTCGAGGCCGGGGTGGACGTCGGCGCTCCGGCTCCGGCACCTGCGGCGCCCATCCGTTCGCTCGCGGCCGAGCTCGAGTCGTACATCGCGGCCGCGGGGTTCGGTGAAGCGGTGCACGTCGCCTTGAGCGGCGGCGGCGTCACGCTGTCGATCAGTGACACGATCGGGTTCGCGTCGGGGAGCGCGGATCTTCTTCCCGATGCGGCGTCGGTGCTCGACGAGGTGCGCGGACTGATCGCCGCGCGTCCGGATCTCGTCGTGGAGGTCGCGGGGCATACCGACGATCGTCCGGTCCACGGCGGCGCGTTCGCGTCCAACCTCGACCTCTCGCTCGCACGGGCGGCGCGGGTCGCACGCGAGCTCGCCGCGGGAGACGATCTGCTCGCGACCCGCATCTTCGCGGCCGGCTACGGACCGCAACGCCCGATCGCGGACAACGGTGACGTGGACGGCCGCGCACGGAACCGCCGCGTCGAGCTCAAGCTCGTGCCGGCCTCGGCCGCCGTGGGCGCCGAGCCGGCGCTCGTCCGCGACGCGCGCCACGGCGCGACGCGACGGCTTCCCGAGCGCGGTTAGCGCGCTCCGGGACGAGCCGGAGCCGCGCCCGGGCGCTTGTTCTCGGGCAGCGCGTTTCGGCAGACCTTCACGAGCTCGTTCACGTCGAGCGCGGAGGATCGCAGCATGCGCTCGGCGAGTCGTGCGAGCGCCACGCCCGTCGGATCTCCGTGGACGAGCAGCGTGAGGATGCGCCCGTTCTCGGGACCGAGCGCATCGAGGAACTCGACGGCCGGCGCCCCCTGACCCCGGACGTCGACCAGCACCGTGTCGGGTCGAAGGATCGCGAGGAGGTCGAGCGCCTGCTTCTCGTCGCACGCCATCGACACCGAGTGGCCGGACTTCGTGAGCGCGGTCTTGGCGACCATGAACGCGTCGATGTCCTCGGAGAGCAGGATCGTACGGCGGTTGCCGCGGTTGGTGCCTTCGAGCGCCGCCGCGATCTCGGCCGCGTCGGGGGGCGTCGCGAAGCATCGGAGCGGACCGAGGATGCGGCTGCCGCGCTCGGGGTGTGCCGCGTAGCCGACGACGAGCGCGCCCGGGTCGGCCGCGCCGATCTCGCCGAGTTGCTCCAGGGTCGCCGCGTCGCAGTCGAGGAGGTTCACCGCGACGACACTGCCGCGTCCCGCGGGGATCGCGCTCGTGAGCGCGGTCTGAATGTGATCGTGGAGCGTCGCGTTGCGTTCGAGGACGCGTCGCTGCGTCTGGGCAGGTGCCGCCGTCGGCGCCGCGGGAGCGGCGGGCGCGTCGGCCGTTCGCAGGGCCGCGGGTGGCGGAGGTGGCGCGCTCGCGGCCGGGGTCGGCGCGGATGGGGGTGGTGGCGGCGGTGTCGCCGCGGCGACGGCGCGTGGCTCCGGGCCCGGCGCGGCCGTAGCCGTGGGCTGCGTGAGGATGGTTTCGAGCGACGCGAGCCGCGTGACGAGCGTGCTGCGATCCTGCTCGGCGCTCGCGAGCTTCTCGACCAGCCGGCCATGCTCCTGCTCGAAGCTCGAGAGCCGCTCGGTGAGCGCCGCGCGTTCCTGCGCCGTCGCCTGCCGCTCCGCTTCCATGCTGGTCACCGCGGCGCGGAGCTCCTGGAGCATGGACTCGAGCGCGTTTCGGCTCTCCGCGCGCGCCGCCGCGACGCCGGCCTCGAGCGCCGCGCGTCCCTCGGCCTGGACCTTGGCGACGGCGGCGTCGCGCTCCTGCGCGAGCCTGGTCACTTCACCGTGCAGCTCGCGTTGATCGACCCAGGGGACGCAGATCAGCGGCGGCGGCGCCGCGTCGGGCGCGGGAAGGGGCGTTGCGCCGCGCTCGTCGCGCGCCCAGAGGAGATTCGAGATCCCGAGCGCCAGCACGGAGTAGGTGAAGGACGGCGCCAATAACGCCTCGGGCTCGAGCGGAGCCTCGCCGCCGAGGAGCAAGAGGACGCCGACCGGAAGCTGCCAGCGATAGAGTGGGACGGTCGCGACCGACGCGACCGGCTTGCGCGCGTCGGGATCCACGAGCCGGCGCGTGAGTGGGTCGTCGCTCGGGCGCTCGACGACGTAGATCTTGCGATCGACGAGCGCGCGGAGCGGCATCTCGGAGCTGCGCTCGTCGCCCCACCGCAACACGTCGAGCGCCTCCGCGGCCGATACCGCGAGACCGCGCGCGGCGGCGAGCGTGAGCGAGGCGTCCTCGCGTCGATAGAGCAGCAACGCGCCCGCGGGCGCGTCGAAGATCTCGAGCATCGCGGGCAACACGTCGGCGGTGAGCGTGTCGAGTGGAACCTGCCGCAGCTGGAGCTCGACGATCTTCACGACCGCGGCGAGCGCGGGCCCGTCGAGCGTCGGGATCGCGGGAGCAGTCGGCGTTTCGGGGACCAGATCGCGAACGATCCGGCTGAGTCCTGTCGGAGAGGAAGCCATCGCGCGGAGCACGACGACCGTAGCACGCGGCGACGCGCGTGCCGCCTAGCGTTCTGCCGTGCGTCCGCTGTCGTCAGCGCATTGCGCGCGTTCGCCGCGCGAAGAAACGTTCATGCGCGCGCGATCTGCGCGCTCGCTGATGCGAGCGACATGACAGCTCGCAACGGATCGTTACGGCGCGCAGGCCGTGGTGCAGTCGCGCCCGTTGCCGACCGTTCCACCGAGCACGCCGCATCGCTCGGCGCTCGCCGCGAGCTCGCACTTCGCCACCATGCAATCGGTCACGCGATCACACTTGCGCTTGGTGCCGGTGCACGTGCCGTCCTGGCGGCCGTCGCCGGGCGTCGCGTCGCCTTCGCAGTCGCGTTGCTTCGGCACGCAGCACGTGACGGTCGTCTCCGGCTTGCCGCACGCCGAGCGCGACGCGAGTCGCCGGATCTTTCCGGCGCACTGACGCGGCACGGGACCACAGGAGCGCTTGCCGGACTCGTCGGCGGAGCAGGCGCTCAGCTCGCGCAGCTTCTTGGTCACGCAGCGAACGTACTCGCCGTGGTTGCCGGGGCCCGAGCACGGGCATGCCGCGTCGATGTCGGCCTTGACGGCGGCCTGGGCGGCGTCGCAGTCCGGGCCGGCCGACCGGGCGACGGCCTGCGTGGCCGGGAACCCGAGGACGGCAAGGGTCGCGGCGATGGAGAGAATCTTGGTGAAACGCTCGAGCATGGGAGGGGCCTCCAGAACGGATTGGTCGCGGCCACTATCGTACGGCGCACCAAACCGGGCAAGCGGCCATTGCGGATCGGCGCGGCCGGGGCTGAGGCGTCACCGAGACAACCAAGTGCCGCAATCGTGACGGATGTCTGACTCCGGACCCCTGAGATTGCAAGGATTTCCGGTCATGCCGGGTGGCATATCAGTTGCTCCCGAACCAGGCAGAGCCTTGTCGCTACTTTTGCCAACCGGAGGAGCATTGAACATGGAAGCCGAGAACATCCGCACGCTGCGCCACAATCTGGGCCTGACCCAGGAGGAGTTCGCCCATCGCCTCGGCATCACCGTCGCGACCGTGAACCGCTGGGAGAACGGTCACAACAGCCCGACGCGTCTCGCGCGCAAGGCGCTGTACGATCTCGCGTCCGAGAAGGGCCCGGGCCCGCAGTTGAACGCTCCGTCCGAAGGCTGAGACGGGGCGCCCAATGCTCCGGGGACCGAGTCGGACCGACGGCCGGCCCCTCATGATCCTGCTGGTCGAGGACAACCTCGACCACGTCGTGATCACGCGTCAGGCCGTGACGTCCATCCTGCCGTGCGAGGTCGAGGTCGTGAACGATGGTGGGAAGGCGGTGGAACGGCTGACGCGTCCGGCGGCACCCTCGGGGCGCGCGGCGGAGCGGCGCGATCCGGATCTGATCCTGTTGGATCTTCACCTGCCGGTGATGAACGGCATCGACGTGCTGCGATGGATCCGGAGCCGACCGGAGTATCGGGGCACGCCGGTGATCGTGCTCACCGCCGCGGGCGACGACGAAGCGTTGATTCTCGACTGCTACGCGAGCGGCGCCAACAGCTTCTTGCCGAAGCCGGCGACCGACAAGCGCTTCGCGGAAGCGTTGCGGGTGCTCGCGGGCAGCCCGGGTCTCGAGAGCGAAGGCCCGTCCGTCTGACGGCTAGCGACGTCCGCCGCCGCGGCCGCCGGACGGACGGAAGTTCGCGAAGGCCTCGCTGCCGGGACGGATTGCCTTGGTGTCGAAGAAGGTCTCGGGCTTCTTCGGGAACCGCAGACGCTCGTGGGTGCGCTTCACCCGCTCACGCAGGATCGATGCATCGCGCGCGCTTTCGCCGGCTCGCCGGATCTCCTCGACCGACATCTCCATCGTCGCGTGCTGCTGCCCGCGCGTGAACGCGACCGAGAGCAGCGGATCCTGCGGCGTCGGACCGTCGTTCACCTGGTGTTGCAACCGCTTGTCGACGGTGCGGATGATCTTCCGCAGGAGATTCTGGGCGTCGGTCTCGAGATCCTGATGGCGCATCGGGTTTCCTTCCTGATGGACGATTGTGCCGAGGGGCAGCCGTGAAAAACGTGCGAGTGTAGGGAGCCGATCCCGGAGTGTCAAGGCGATCGGCCGCGCCGGCCGACGACCGTCTCAACGGCGGATGCGGAACGCCATCGTCGCCGGGGACGTGGAGTTGGGCTCGACGATGATCGGGGCGTCCCGCCGTCCGAGCTTCGGATGGACCCCGGCGATCGTGTACGTTCCGGGCGGTATGCCGTCGAGCCTGAAACTGCCGTCCTCGGCCGTGATCGTGAAGTAGGGATTGTCGACGACGCCCAGGTCGAGTCGCATCCACGGGTGTACGTCGCAGCGGATGGGGATCAGCGCTTCCTGGCGCTCGATCACCATGCGACGTTCGGCGTTCCGGCGGGGCAGTCCGAAATTCCAGCGCGTCGAGAGCTTGGGCTCGCCGTGGACGTTGTGCAGGGTGTCGTCGCTGCTCCGAAAGACGATCGGCTGGCCGACGCGCACGCCGGCGAGCCTGGGCTCGTACCAACAGCCGCGTTGATCGAGCACGACCGGCGTCTCGGGAACCTCGAAGACGTGTTTTTCGAGGCCGCCGGAGATGAAGATGAAGACGTCGGCGAGCCCGAAATTGTCTTCCGAGCCCCGGATGTCCGTGACGACGAGCCCGTCGGGATGGGCCGCGGCGCACGTCGGGTCGCTCGTCATCGAGATGCGTTCCGGCTTCGGAAGGACCCCGATGTACTTCACGACGCCGGCGATCGAGCCCGTGGTGGCGGGATCGATCGGCGTCGGCGTGCGGGACGGCTTCGGCGGCGCGACCGGCGTTTGCTCGCACGCGGCGGCGAGGACGAGGATCAGTGCCGCGAGGCAGCGTCGTGTGTGTGAGCTAGAAACCCGGAACCTTCGAGGCGCGATCGTAGATGTGGTACACGAGCGCCCATCCGACGAGCACGATCACGCCGAGCGAGATCGGGTTCGACGCCCACGTCGCGTGCTGCGCGATCATCATGAAGATCAGCGGCACCGACATGTAGGTGTTGTGCTTCGAGCGCAATCCGGCGAGCGCCACGACGTCGGGATTCGGCGCGGTGCCGTTCTTGGTGGCCGTGATGATCTCGCGCTGCGAGGGCCAGATGCGGAACCAGACGTTGAACGCCATCAGGGTTCCGAAGAGGGCGCCGAGGTGGATCGAGTAGCCGCGGAAACCGAAGCCGCCGACGTACTGGAACACGAAGAGCAGGGCGGTCGCGAGGACGACACCCGCGCCGAACGCGGTCTGCGGATCCTTCAAGGGCCCCTTGGCGAGCGGGTCGTAGACGAAGGGCGCGACGAGGACGAGCACGAGCATCAGGCCGGCGCCGAGGCCGAGCCCCGCGTCGGGATCCTGGAGCGCGAGCTTCGAGTGGTAGAAGAGATACAGGAGAAGGAAGATGCCCGTGATCCACGTGAACGCGGCGCCCCAGCGGAACCAGTAGAGCGCGCGCGGCATGAGCTCGGGTACGAGCACCTTCTTGGTGGGCCCGTCGAGCTTCGGCATCACGTTCGCGTTCACCCAGTTGAAGAAGTAGAGCAGCCCGATCCAGAGTACGCCCGCGACCACATGGATCCAGCGGAAAAGCGACTCGATGATTGGCATTACTTCCATTGACCCCACCTCCTACCTGAGTTCGGCGACGGGCTTAGAGCCCGCACCCGGGGATGTCAAGGTTGCGCGCGAATGGCGTGGTCGCTGGTCACGCGCGCCGTCGTGGGGTAAGTCGCATCGTCGACCGGGATGGAGAGATGGCCGAGTGGTCGAAGGCGCACGCCTGCTAAGCGTGTGTAGGGGTAACACTCTACCGAGGGTTCGAATCCCTCTCTCTCCGCTCTCTCCCGGCGTCGCCCGCTGAGGCGCGCGGTGGCGGAGCCGTTTTGAGGGCAGAGCCAGTCTGATGGCAGCACCCGTGGCCATGACGGCGCCGCTCCGGCGCGGCGTCTTTCGCGCGCTCTGGATCGCGTCGGTCGCCTCGAACGTCGGGACGTGGATGCAGGAGGTGGGCGCGGCGTGGCTCATGACGTCGCTGTCCGCGTCGCCGCTGCACGTGACGCTCATCCAGGCCGGCTCGAGCGTGCCGATGTTCCTGCTCGCCGTACCGTCCGGCGCGCTCGCCGACATCGTCGACCGCCGGCGGATGCTGCTCGTGACGCAGACCTGGATGCTGCTCGCGGCGACGGCGCTCGGCGTCGTCACCCTGACCGGAAACGTCTCGCCCGCGATCTTGCTCCTCGTGACGTGCGCGATGGGCTTCGGCGTCGCGCTGAACGGCCCGGCGTGGCAGGCGGTGATCTCCGAGCTCGTCCCGCGCGAGGAGCTGCCGGCGGCGGTCGCGCTGAACGCCGTCGGGTTCAATCTCGCGCGCGCCGTCGGTCCCGCCATCGGCGGCCTCGTCGTCGCGGCGGCCGGTCCGGGCGCGACGTTTCTCCTGAATGCGGTCTCGTTCCTCGGGACCGTCTTCGTCCTCTATGGGTGGGAACGGCAGCCGACGAGCACGCCGCTCGCGGCCGAGCGGCTCGCCGGCGCGATGCGCGGCGGGCTGCGCTACGTCCGCTACCAGCCGGAGCTGCGTGCCGTGATGGTGCGTGCCGGCGGATTCATGTTCTTTGCGATCGCGCTCATGGCGCTCTTGCCGCTCCTCGCGCGCGGCGAGCTCGGGCGCGGCCCGACCGGATACGGCGTCATGCTGGGGTGTCTCGGGCTCGGCGCCGTGACGGGCGCCCTCGTGCTCGGGCGCGTTCGCTCCAGGGTCGGCGCCGAACGGCTCGTCGTGGTGGGCTGCCTGGTGTTCGCGCTCGCCTGCATCGGGGTCGCGCACGTCAAGGTGTTCCCGCTCGTCTGTGTGCTCATGTGGATCGCGGGCAACTGCTGGCTCATGCTGCTCTCGAGCTTCCACGTCGCCGCGCAGGGCAGCGTTGCCGGGTGGGTGCTGGCGCGGGCGCTTTCGATCTATCTCCTCGCGTTCTCCGGCAGCATGGCGCTCGGCAGCCTGGCGTGGGGTGCGCTCGCGAATCGGGTCGGGTCGCCGTGGGCCCTCACGACGGCGGCGCTCGGCCTCGTCGTGACCGCGCCGGTGCTGATGCGGTTCCGTTTACCGACGTTCGAAGGACACGATGTCTCACCGACGAAGTTCTCGCCGGCGCCGCGCTTCGATCTCTCGCACGACCGCGGCCCGGTGATGGTGACCGTGCGATACGCGATCGCCGCCGCCGACCGCGCCGCGTTCCGGACGCTCATGCGCGACATGGAGCTGGTGCGGAGGCGGAGCGGCGCCGTCGGGTGGGCGTTGTACGAGGACCCGGCGGATCCCGAGCTCATGCTCGAGGTCTTCATGGTCGATTCGTGGGTCGAGCATCTCCGGCAGCACGACCGCGCGACGCGGACCGATGCGGCGCTCCGCGATCGCATCCGCGCGCTGCATCGGGGCGCCGGGCCGCCGGCCGTGTCGCATCTGCTCGCCGTGGACTGAGCCGCGACGGCCTCGCGCGACTCCGCGACGCTCTGCGAAGCGCCGCAGCGAGTGTGTGCCGCCGGCGTGGCGGCCGCCGTCGCGTGGACGGCGCGCGACCGTGCATCCGGCGTGACAAGTCGCGTGGTGCCGTGCAGGTGCCGCTGCGATTTCCCGCCCTTCGCGCTGGCGGCGCCGCGAGGTCGCGCGTGCGCCAGGTCATGGCACCCGCGTTGCACCTTGCCGGCGAACCGACTTTTCCGAGGAGGCGCCATGCGCACGATGACCAAGACGATCGGCTTCACCCTGATGACCTTGTTCGCGGCGACGCCCGCGTTCGCGGACTGCGAGCTCAGCTGCGCGGGCGAGTGTCGTCAGGAGAACGTGATCTGCGTCGGCGCCGCGAATCTCGAGGGGCGGATCGGAAAGCAGCAGTGCGCGACCGACGCGACCGATGCGTCGATCGTCTGCGAGATCGACGCGCTCGACCTCCGCGGTGACTGCGTCGGTCTCTGCGGGCCGGACCTCAAGGCGTGCAGCGCGGAGGCGAAGGTCGCGCTCAAGCAGTGCAAGGAGACCGTCAAGATCGAGCAGGCGGGGTGCGAGAACGAGGTTGCGACACTCCTCGCCGCCGACAGGACGGCGTGCGCGCAGGAGAACGCGGACTGCCTCTCGTCCTGCGTCGAGTAGCGGAGAAGGGCGCGCACGGAGCGCGCCGGGCGCGGCGTCGCGGTTGACTGCCCCCTTCGGTCTGGTAGGTACAGCCGCTTCGCGCGCCCATAGCTCAGTTGGATAGAGCGCTTGACTACGAATCAAGAGGTCGCAAGTTCGAATCTTGCTGGGCGCATTCGTGAAGTCCGCTCCTGAGTAGTCGAGCGTCGAGGTCGTCGATCCGCCGTCACGGGACGCCGACCTGCCGGTGGTTCCCGCGGCCGCTTTCCAGCGGTCGCGCCTCGTCTTCCGCCGTCCGGTCGATGGACTTTTTCGTTGACCAATCGCTTGGATGTCGGCTCTAATGCCGCGCTACCGCCGCCTCGAGCCGTGGACGGCGCCACCCCAAGAGCAAGGAGCATCCCGATGTCCATTCTCAGCCCTCGCGGACGCCGCCGTTCGCGTGCGTCGCTCTCGATCGTCGCGTTCGCGGCCGTCTTCGCCGTCGCGCTCGCGCCGGATGCGCGTGCCCAAGTGCAGACCAGCGCCCAACAGAAGTGTCTGAACGCGCTCTACAAGGGCGCGGGCAAGGTCGGCCAGACGCAGGGCAAGGTGAACAACGCGTGTGTGAAGTCCCGCCAGGCGGGTGCCATCGACCAGCTCGGCACTCCGGACCAGGAGCGCACGGTCGACGCGTGTCTCACGAACGACATCAAGGGCTCGGTCGCGAAGGCGACCGCGGGACTTCTGGCGACGGAGGCCAGCAAGTGCACCGAGGCCCCGAGCTACGGCGCGGGGACGGCCGATCAGCTCGCGGGTGCCGCGTCCTCGCAGAGCCGCGCGGTGCAGCGTGATCTGCTGGGATTGAATCAGCACCTCGCGGTGGTCGGCAAGGTCGCGTACGTCGACAAGGCCGCGGCCGCGTGTCAGCCCGCCACCATCCAGAATGCCGGAAAGCTCTACGACACGCTGTGGAAGGAGCTGCAGGGAGCCGCGAAGGGCGCGCTCGCGGGGAAGGCGGGGCCTGCGGTCACGTCCGGCGCCGAGCTCCAGACGGCGATCGAGACCGCGCTCGCCGGGGACGTGAAGGGGAAGATCGCGAAGGCCACGCTGAAGCTCACCGACGCGATGGCGACGACCTGCGGCGCGACGACCCAACAGCTCATCACGATGTTCAAGGGCACCTGCATGGCGACCCCTACGACGACCGCGGCGCAGCTCACCGCGTGCGCCGTCAGCTCCACGCGCTGCCACTTCTGTCGCGCGATCACGGGCGCCACGGGCCTCGGCTTCGACTGTGAAGCCTTCGACGACGGCGCCGCCAACGACTCGTGCGTCGGCTTCGCCGACGCGCACGAGATCACGAATCCGGCGGAGCTCATCACCGGCCCGCTCGCCGACGGCCGCGTCGGCGACACGCTGATGCAGAACGCGTACGCGCGGTTCGTCATCCAGCAGCCGAACGTCCGCGACATGTACAGCGTCGGCGGCTTCGGCGGGAACATCATCGACGCCGAGCTCGTCGGGCATCCCGGCATGGACAACTTCCTCGAGATCCAGCCGGCCATCAACATCGAGACCGTCGTCAACGCGACGTCGCTCGAGATCGTGAACGACGGCAGCGACGGCGGCGCGGCGATCGTCCGCACGTGCGGCCCCGACGACCTGCTCGATTTCGTGAACCCCTCGACGATCATCGAAGGCGCCGGGCTCGATTTTCCGGCGTTCGCCAACGACAACGATCAGGACGTCACCGCGTGCACCGAGTACATCCTCGAGCCCGACGCCACCTACCTGAAGATGGTCACGACGATCTTCAACAACGAGCCCGTCGCGACCGGGTTCCCGGTGGGCGACTTCATCAACGCCGCCGGCGAGCTCGACCAGTGGGGCAGCGGCGACGAGGGCATCGGCGTGCGGCTCCTCGGCGACGACATGGGCGTGTTCAGCTTCTTCGGGTACGGCGAGGCGGAGGGGGTCGACTACGGCGTCACGACCATCAAGATCCCCGAGTCGAACCAGAACACGGGCTACTTCTCGACGAGCGGGGTCTCCTACATCCTCCACAGCCAGTCGGTGCTGGACGCGCTGCTCACGCAGAACCCGAAGTTCGACGTGGCGGCGGGAGGCAGCAAGTCGTTCACGCGGTACTTCGCCGTCGGCGACGGCAGCGGCGCCAACATGGTCACGCTCGAGAACAAGCTGAAGGGCGTGACGACGGGCGAAATCTCCGGCTGCGTCACCGTGAACGGCGTCCCCGCGCCGGGCGCGCGTGTCAGCGCCGGCCCCGTGCAGTCCGGCGCCATCACGAGCGTGCGGTCGACGTGGGTCACGGGCCCCGACGGTTGCTACTCGGGCACGCTACGCACCGGGTCGACCGGGTTCGTCGTGTGGCGTGAGGGCACGATGTACGAAGGCGGCGCCGGCACGCCGCCGATTTCCCTGGTCAACATCGCGCAGCTCACGCCCGCGGTGAAAAACTTCGACCTCCCGGCGCCCGGGCACGTCGACGTGACGGTCGTCGACGAGAACGACGACCCGGTCCCGGCGCGCGTCAGCATCGTCGGGTTCGACCCGTCGCCCGATCCGACCTTCAGCGCCGACACCGGTCTCTTCCTCGACCAGAGCGACAAGCACCCCTTCGGGATCGTGCGCGCCGTCTACACCGACGCCGCCGGCGCGGTGGATTTCGACCTCGAGCCCGGCAGCTACCGGCTCTATGTCTCCCGCGGCGCCGAGTACTCGCTCTACGAGGAGGCCATCACGGTGACCGGCGGCGCGACCAACAACGTGGCCGCCAAGATCGGCCGCGTGCTGGACACGACCGGCTTCGCCTCGTCGGACCACCACGTCCACGGCATCCGCAGCGCCGACTCGCGCGTCAGCGAGTCGGATCGCGTGCGGCAGTTCGCGGGTGAGGGCGTCGACAACGTCATCATGACCGACCACCACCACCACACCGACCTGAACCCGCGGATCAGCGCCATGGGCTTCGGCTCGTTCGTGACCTCCACGATCGGCGAGGAGATCACGACCTGGGATACGGGGCACTACAACGCGTACCCGATGGCCATCGATCCGACGCGTCCGTCCGGCGGCTCGACCGACTGGGGCGGCGCGGCGCCCGCCGGCCAGGACTTCCCGTCGGCCGGCGCCTACATCCTGACGCCCGCGCAGGTCGCGGCGCTCGCGACGACCGGTCCGACCTCGACCCCGGACACGCTCATCCAGATCAACCACATCGACTCGCACTTCGTGCCGATGGAGATCGACACCTCCCAGGTGCCGCCCGTGTCGACGATCACCCCGGCGGAGAAGCTCAACTTCCGCATGGATCCGGCGAGCGGCAATCTCTTCCACCATTTCGAAGCCCTCGAGATCTGGAACGGCCACAATCGCTCGCACCAGTCGCAGTTCCTGAACGAGCGGATCGGCATTTGGTTCAACCTGCTGAACCAGGGCTTGCTCACCACCATGATCACCGACACCGACACGCACGCGTTCGCGAACCTGGAGACGGCGGGCGGCCGGAGCTGGACCGCGTCGTCCACCGACGACCCCGCCAGCATCTCGCCGGCCGAGATGGCGCAGTCGGTCGTGGCCGGGAAGGTGGTCGGCGGCCAGGGGCTCTACGTCCAGACCCGCCTCGTCGACGCCGCGATCCCGGCGAACGTCGCCGACCTCACGCTCGCCGGCGATACGCTCCTCACGGTGAGCAACCCGGTGGCGGGACTCACGCTCGAGATCGACGTCCAGGCGCCGCTGTGGGCCGAGTTCGACACGATCCGCGTGTACGCCAACGCGGCGACGATCCCGTCGCCGACGAACCCGGCGCCGCAACTCTTCAGCGCGACGCCGACGACGACGCTGACGGCGGGCGGCGGCTTCACGATCAACACCGTCAACGTGCACCCGGGCGTGCCGGGCGGATCGCGGCGCGAGGCGCACGTCTCGATCCCGTTCACCAACCTGACCGCCGACACGTGGTTCGTGGTGGTCGTGAAGGGGAGCGACGGCGTGTCCCGCCCGATGTTCCCCGTGCATCCCGCGAACCTCGCGACCGCGGGCAATACGACGCTCGCCAACCTGACCGACGGCAACCTCGGCCAGAGCGGCGTCACCGCGCTCGGCGTGGCGAACGCGCTGTACGCCGACGTCGACGGGAATCCCGGATTCGACGCGCCGCTCGCACCGTGACGTCCGCCACGACGGCGGCAGCGGTGCTCGGCATCGCCGCCGCCGTCGTGGGACTCAGCGCGTGCGACCCCGCAGGTCCCGCACCGGACGGGCGCGGGTCGTCTTCCCCGGCTGCGCTCGTGACGCCGGTCCCGACCGCCGTGCTCGGTCCGACCGTGGCTCCCGCGTCCGGGGCCGCGTCGTTGCCGGCGCCGGGACGACCGGCGACGTCGGCCGCCGGCGGCGTGGCGATTCTCGCGTCGGCGGCGCGGGCGCAAGCGGTCGTCGTCGGGACGGTGACGCAGCCCTCGCGCGTCGACGTGAGCGGCTGGCGCGCCGAGCTCCGGATCGACACGGCGCTCTCCGGCTCGTTGGCGCTCGGCGACGTCGTGACGCTCGCGTGGGAAGAGCTGTCGCCCTCGCGCGCGGTGCGGTTCGGGGACGGAGTGCGCGTGCTCGTGGTCCTCGATGCGCTTCCGACGCAGAGCCTCTGGCGGAAGCGCTTTCCCGCGCGTGACCAGTCCCGGCCCGTCCTCGTCGTCGCCGCGCACGGCGAGGCGTTTCTCGTCCGGCCCGACGGCCCGACGGTCTACGCGCTCCAGCACTATCTCGCGCTCACGCAGCGCGCGCGTGCGGAAGGGCCGGGAACGCGCTGGCTCGCCGAGCTCGCTCGCGTGGCCACGCCGTCATTGGCGCGCGAGGCGCTCGCGCTCCTCGTTGCCGAGCCCGGGCGGCTCGACGACGTGAGCGAGGAGGGCGGGGCGGCACTGCTCGCTACGGCACGGGATGCCCAGCGCGACGCGGACCTTCGCGGCGGCGCGCTGCGGCTCGCCGCGCGCCACCGCATCGCGGGCACGCGAGAGGTCGCCCTCGAGCTCGGGGCGCCCGGGTCGTCGACGCGCGTCGACGCCTATCGGGCGCTCGCGATGCTGCCCGACGGCCTCACGCCGGAGGAATCGGAGCGCCTCCTCGACGAGACCGATCCCGCCCTGCGCGTCGTCGGCCTCGAGATCGCGGGGCGGCGCCTCCCGCGTGCGCGCGTCGTCCGGCTCCTGCGCGACGCGGACCCCGCGGTCCGGGTGGCGGCGGGTCGTGCGGTGCTCGGTCGCGAGGATGCGGGAATCGCCGACGTCGTGGCCCTCCTCGACGATCCGGATGCGAGCGTTCGCACGGGCATCGCGGAGAGCATCGGCGGGCGCGGCGCGGACGCGATTCCGCCGCTGCGGGCGGTCGTCGACGGCGGCAGCGAACGCGCGGCGCTCGCCGCGATTCTCGGGATCTCGCGCGCCGGCACAGGCGCCGCTGCGGCGCTCGGCGAGATCGCCGAGAAGCATCCCAACGCGTCGGTGCGGGCGTTCGCCAAGCTCGGGCTCGGCGAGGCGCCGAGCTCTCACGATCACGGCGACTGAGCGCACCGGCCGCGTCGAAGCCGGCGACGGCGGGCTCGGTGGAAGCGGTGATCGAAGCCGGACCACGCGTGTACGTGGCGCGATTTCCCGTCAGGCGACGGGCGCGGCGCGCGACCGGTTCTTTCCGCGTCGCCTCGGGTCGTCCCCGGACGCCGCGACCGTTCGGCGCGATCCCGATGGCGCTATGGGGGCGGCATGCGGACGGTGCGCGCGAGCCACCCTCGCACGACGATGGCGAGACGATCCGCCGACGGCGACGCGGGCGCGCTCTTGACCGCGGTCGCCTGCGTCGCGGCGGCGCTCGTGCTGTACGCGCTCCTGGTGCTCCTCGTCGGCGTGACCGACGACGACTCGTCGCTCGGTGCGCGGCCGAGCGGCATCCTGATCGGCGCGACGACGCGGGCTACGCGTCGAGCTTGATCGTCGGCTTCTCGGGGTGCGGCCGATAGAGGATGACGACGTGGCCGACGAGGCCGCAGAGGACGGCCCCGGTTCCCGCCGCGAGCGCTTCGGCGTCGTCGTGCTTGTCGGCCGGCTGGTGCAAGCGCACCTTGATCAGCTCGTGCGCGGTGAGGGCCGCGTCGACGGCGCGCAGGATCGCGTCGGTGACGCCGGCGCTGCCGACGTGCACGAGGGGCTCGAATCCGTGGGCGAGGCCACGGAGGAATTTGCGCTGGCGACCGGTGAGCTGGACGACGTCGGGCACGGGACGCGGACCCTACATGGGCGACGTGCGACCGACAAATCGCGCGGCCGTCCGGGTCAGTGCCCGGGGGGACGGTGATCGTGGCCGGCGGGGCGCGCCGCGAGCTCGGTCACTCGCGCGGCGACCGCGGCCGGTGCGCAGATGCCTTTGTCGGCCAGGAGCGCCTCGAAGGCACCGAGCCAGCACTGCCAGTAGCGGTAGCTCGGGTCGTCCGGCGCGTGCGCGCGCTCCCAGTCGGCGATCGCCGCGATCAGCCGCTCGCGGAACTCGTCCCACGCGAACGCCCCACGCTCGTAGAGCGTCATGGTCATGCCGAACACGCGGCTCTCCCAGAGGGCATCGAAAACGAGCTCGCCGTTCTTGCGCGGCGGTGCGAGCGGACCGTCCCATTCGAGGACGCGTTCGGGCCTCGCGTCAGTCACCGGTGGCCTCGGGGCGGGCGACGCCGATCAGCGTGTCGCGGGTGACGACGCTCGCGAGCCGCTCCTCGCTCCAACCGTCGGTTCCCGCGGGACGCGCGGGCAGCACCATGTAGCGAACCTCGGCGCTCGAGTCCCAGACGCGCACCTCGACCTCGGGCGGCAGGTCGAGCCCCATCTCGCGGAGGACGACGCGCGGCTCGCGGACGACGCGCGAGCGGTACGGCGGGCTCTTGTACCAGGTCGGCGGCAGCCCGAGCAGCGCGGACGGGTAACACGAACAGAGCGTGCAGACGACGACGTGGTGCACGCTCGACGAGCTCTCGAGAACGACGATCGGCGTGTGGCCCGGACCGGTCGCGAGCCCGAGCTCCTCCGCGGCGGCCCACGGATCGGCGAGGAAGCGGGCGCGGAACGCGGGATCGACCCACGCACGCGCGACCAGCTTGGCGCCGTTCAGGGGACCGATGTCCTGCTCGAAGCGGGCCACGATCCCGTCGATCACGTCCGACTGCACGATCCCGCGTTCGACGAGCAACGACTCGAGCGCCTCGGCGCGGAGCGCGTTCCGCCGCGCGATCGGATCGTCGTCGTGGTCGTGATCGTCGTGGTCGTGATCGTGGCTCATGCGGGCTCCAGGTACGGCTCGAAGAGGTCGATGTGGAGAGCGCTGTTCGGCTCGGCGTCGTCGCCCCAGAGCTCCGGGCTCTCGAAGCGCACGTTGTAGAGGTACTTCGGCTGCTCGCCGCGGCCGTCGGCGTTGGTGTCGGGAAACACGTACGCGGGCCGGACGTGCGCGACGACGCCGCACCGGCCGGAAACGTACCGTGGGAGGCGCGTGTGTCCGCTCGGGCTCGCGATCCGCACGCGCACGGCCGCGCCGACGGCGAAGCGGGCCGGGGTCGCGAGCGTCCGCTCGAAGCCGTATTCGGTCTCGCGCGGCGGAGCCGCGGGCGGTGGCGGATCCAGCGGCGTACCCTCGACGCGGGCGTCGATCTCGCCGGGCGCCAGGACGCCACGCTCGACCAGGATGCGCTCGAGCGACGCGCGCCACCGCCCGTAGTAGCCGAGGGTGAGATAGTCGACCGCGCCGGTGCGCTCGATCCCGTGGCGGAAGGTGTCGACGGTCACCCAGCCGTAGCCGACGGCGAGGTAGACCATGCCGAGCACGCGGCCTTCCCAGCGGGCGTGGAAGACCGGCTCGTCGCGCTCGACGGCGACGGGACCGAAGCCGTGCATGCCGCCGAGGTCGTGGATGCCGTTCACGCGTTTACCTTTCCGCGACGCTCGTTGTAGCTGCGAGCCGTGCTCGAAGACAATCTCGACGGGACGACGACCGAGTACTTTCCGGTGCCGACCGGCGAGGCGGAGCTGCTGGCGCTCCTCCGCGACGTCTTCGAGACCCACTGGCGCGAGGTCGTCTTCGGGCCGTGCATCCAGGGCGCCGTGTTCGAGGCGCAATTCACGGCGGCGCCGCGGCTGACGCTCCTCGATGGATACGTGACGGTGGGCGGCGGCCCCGCGCAGCCGTGGCATCTGCACCTCTGCATCGGTCCGCACGCCGGGACGGCGAGCCGCCCGACGCCGCCCGAGCTCGCGCGCTGGCGGCGGTGCGCACGCGCGGCGTTCTTTCGCGATCGCGATCCGCGCGGCCGCCACTCCGTGTGGGGCTTCCGCATGTGGAACGGGCGCGACGAGCAGATGATCACGGTCTTCTTCCCGAATCCGTGGCTCGAGGCCGGGACGATGCGGCCGCGCCGGACGCCCGACTGGTCGGCGCTCGCGACGTGGATGGCGCTCCGCGCGCGCCACGCCGGCGTCCCGGTCGAGCCGCCGCCGAGCGACGCGACCCCGCCCGCGTTGCACTGATCGCTCGCGGGCTCGGGCGCGAGTACGTCGCGCGGACGAGGACCTTCCGAGCGCCGGAACATCATTTCGTCCGCGCGGAGTGACGGTCAGCTGTCGCTACACCCCATCACGGCCTTCACCTCGAGGAACTCCTCGAAGCCGTGCTCGCCCCACTCGCGGCCGTTGCCGCTCTGCTTGTAGCCGCCGAACGGTGCCGCGAAGTCGGCGCCGGCGCCGTTGAGGTGCACGTTGCCGGTGCGGAGGCGGCTCGCGACGCGGAGCGCGTGCTCGGGATCGCCGGAGGCGACGTAACCGGAGAGGCCGTACACGGTGTCGTTGGCGATCCGGATCGCGTCCTCCTCGGTGTCGTACGGGAGGATCGCAAGCACCGGTCCGAAGACCTCCTCCCGCGCGATCGTCATGTCGTTCTTCACGTTCGCGAAGACGGTCGGTCGGACGAAGTAGCCCTTGGTGAGTCCCTCGGGGAGGCCCGGGCCGCCGGCGACGAGCTCGGCGCCTTCCTCGATGCCCTTCTTGATGAGGCCCTGGATCTTGTCGAACTGGACCTTGCTGACGACGGGTCCGATCTGGATGCCTTCGGCGTTCGGATCGCCGACCGTGGTCGCCTCCGCGGCGGCCTTGGCGAACTTCACGGCGTCGGCGTGCTTGGCGCGCGGCACGAGCATGCGCGTGGGCGCGTTGCACGACTGGCCGCTGTTCATGAAGCAGCTGCGGACGCCGCCCTTCACCGAGCGCTCGAGGTCGGCGTCGTCGAGGATGATGTTGGCCGACTTGCCGCCGAGCTCCTGGGCGACGCGTTTCACGGTGTCGGCGGCGTTCTTCGCGACCGCGATGCCGGCGCGGGTCGAGCCCGTGAACGACACCATGTCGATGCCCGGGTGCGACGCGAGGGCGACGCCGACGGTCGGACCGTCGCCGTTCACGAGATTGAAGACGCCGGCCGGGACGCCGGCCTCGTGCAGCACTTCCGCGACGAGGATCGCGTTCAGCGGCGCCACCTCGCTCGGCTTCAGCACCATCGTGCAGCCGGCCGCGAGCGCGGGCGCGACCTTGCACATGATCTGGTTCACCGGCCAGTTCCACGGCGTGATCAAGCCGCAGACGCCGACGGGCTCGCGGAGGAGGCGGGTCGTGCCCTTGTTCTCGACGAAGCTGAAGTGCTTCAGCACCTCGAGCGTCTGCATCAGGTGCGCGAGACCGGAGGGCGCCTGCGCGGCGTTCGCGAGCCACATCGGCGCGCCCATCTCGAGCGAGATCGTGGCGGCGATCTCGCCGAGCTTGGTCTGATAGACGCCCATGATGCGTTCCAGCAGCGCGACGCGCTCCTCGCGCGTCGTCCGCGAGAACGTCTCGAACGCGCGCCGCGCGGCGGCGACGGCGCGATCGACGTCCGCGGCGCTGCCGAGGCTGATGCGGCCGATCACTTCTTCGGTCGCGGGGGCGATCACGTCCAAGGTCTTCGGCGTGGCGGGCTTCACCCACTGGCCGTCGATGTAGAAGTCGAGATTCTCTCGCATGGTGGTGCTCCTCCCGAATGTGGGTCGATCTCGTCGATGTCGCAGAGGCCCTAGCTCCATGCAAGCGCGCGGCCGCACGGGAGTTGGAAAAACGAGACAGCAGATTCTCCAAAGCTCAAGCGTCGTATGGCGGGGAAGCGCCGGAGTTTCCGGCCTCCGCGCTGGCAACGCTCTTGCTCTGCACGGACGTCATGTCGGCGGTGAAGATCGGCGCGAGTCGTCAGGTGATCATTCCGAAAAAGGTCTACGAAGCGCTCGGCCTGGCGGCGGGAGACTATCTCGACGTCCAGGTCCAGGACGGCAACCTTCTGATGAGTCCGAAGACGCTGGTCGACAAGCCCATCACGAACCACAGAGGAGAAAACGACGATGCGTAAAATGATCGCGATGTCCTGCGCGAGCGTGCTGCTCGCGAGTCTGGCCACGGGCTGCTTCATCAGCCGCAAGGAAACGATCCGCGAGCCGCGGAGCAACGTCACCACGGAGCGCCGGAGCACCATCGAGACGGTTCCCGGCGACACCGAGATCCGGACGCGGACGACGGTCGAACGCGACTACTGATCGGACACCGAGCGGGGGGACCGTCCCCCGCTCGCGCCGCGGAACGGGTGAACCGCGTTCACCGCCCACTGAACGCCTTCCTGGCGGGAGACGTGGTCCACCATGGTGTTCAGAGTCGACAAGTGCGCCGAAACGGGCGTGAGCCTTCGCTACGACGGCCACTTACACACCATCCGGAATGCCGCCGGCACGTGGGACCTCCGCCTCGAGCTCGAGCAGCTCGCCGCGGGCGAGATCGTGGGTGTCGGCTCGGTGACGACCCCCCTCGACGCTCCGCATGACGGGGTGACCGCCCGGCTGATCGCGAGCGGGCGGGTCGGCACGGACGGAACCGGCGTCATCGAGCTCACGCCCCTCGCGGCCGCCGCGCGTAACGTCATCGTGCTCGCGGTGCGCTTCGCGCCCCGCATCGACGAGCAAGAGCCGGTCGTGAGCGAAGTGCTCGCGATCCAGGGCTTACCGGCGTAGGGCCGAAAATTCGCGCGCCGTGCGGTCGGCCGGCGCTCCGTGGTAAGGGCGGGCCCCATGACCCGAGACACCGTCCTCCTCGATCTGCGCGACGACGGCATCGCCGTCGTCACCTGGAACCGTCCCCGCCAGCGCAATGCCTTCAACCGCCAGATGTGGTGCGAGGCGCGCGATCTGCTGAACGAGCTGCGCGACGATCCGCGGGCGCGGGTGGTGGTCGTGACCGGGGCAGGGGAAGGCTTCACCGCCGGGCAGGATCTCTCCGAGATGTCGGCGGCGCCCGGTAACGCGGAGCACCCGTTCGGGAGCTTCATGGACGCCCTCATCGCGTTCGACAAGCCGCTCCTCGCGGCGGTGAACGGCGTCGGCGTCGGCATCGGACTCACGCTGCTGCTCCACTGCGACGTCGTGTACGTCGCCGAGGAAGCGCGGCTCCGCGCGCCGTTCATCCCGCTCGGCGTCGTCCCCGAAGCCGCGGCGAGCTACCTGCTCCCGCTCGTCATCGGCTACCAGCGCGCCGCCGAGATCCTCTACACGGGCGAATGGATCGACGCGGGGCGCGCGGTCGCGCTCGGGCTCGCGTCGCGGGTGTGTACGCGGGCCGAGCTCCTGCCGGCCCTGCTCGAAGTCGCGGCCAAGATGGCGGCGGGTCCGATCGGCTCGATCCGCCACACCAAGCGGCTCCTCCTCGCGACCCGCGCCGATCAGGTGCGTGCGGCCCGCGCCCGCGAGGACGCCGGGTTCATCGAACGGGTCGGGACGCCGGAGAACATGGAAGCGATCATGGCGTTCTTCGAGAAGCGTCCCCCCGATTTCTCGAAGATCTCGGGCTGAACGCCGGTCGCCGTCCCGCGATCCTGTTCGTGATCGCGGTGAAGGGAACGCTCCTCGGTCAGAAGCTCACCGAGACGTTCCACGAGGAGCTGTGACCCCGCGACCGTCAGTCGCGCGCGTCGCGGCGCTTCGCGCCGGCGGTGCCGCGGATGACCGCGCGGATGGCTTCGGCCCATTCTGCCGCGTCCTCGGGCGGACGGAACGACCAGCTCGTGGCCGACTTGCCGCTGCCGGCGCGGACGCTGAGGCGATCGTGATCGCGCGCCACTTCGTAGAAGCCGGTGGAGCGCGGCGTGATCTCGAGCAGGAAGCGATCGCCGCGATGGATGACGACGCTCTGCTCGGTGACGACGATCGAGGCGTCGTCTTCCTCCCAGCCGGCGTCGCGCGTTCCCGTGTCGTGGGTGCGGCGGAACCACAGGTCGACCGCCCGCCGGACCACGTGCTCCGACTCGAAGCGGCGCTCCTGCTCCTCGCCGAGCGTGCCGGTGGTGCGCGAGCAGCCGATGAGCAGCGCGAGTGCGATCAGCGCGATCGAGCGGAGCGAGCCGGGGAGTGAGGCTCCGTGGGGCTCCGCCCCATGGAGCGAGGGGAGAGTTCCCCTCGAGTTGATAGCGATCTTCACACCGGAAGGTCGCCGGTCGCCTTCCGGCTCGAGCCGTGGTCCTTCCAGGCGGCGATCGTGCGCTGCGCGATGCGCATCTGGTGCACTTCGTCGGGCCCGTCGGCGAAGCGCGCCCAGCGCGCGTGCTGGAACATGTGGGCGAGCGGCGTGTCGGTCGAGTAGCCGAGCGCGCCGTGCACCTGGATCGCGCGGTCGATGATGCGGCCGAGGGCGTTCGCGACGAAGTGTTTCGCCATCGACACCTCGGAGACGAAGTCGAGGCCGCGATCGATCTTGTAGGCGGCGTGCAGCACCATGAGCTTGCACTGGTAGAGCTCCATGGTGGAGTCGGCGATCATCCACTGGATGCCCTGCTTCTCCGAGAGCAGCGACCCGTGCGCGAAGCGCTTGGTCGCGCGATCGACCATCATCTCCATCGCCGTCTCGGCTTGCGAGATCCAGCGCATGCAGTGCGCGAGGCGCGCCGGCCCGAGCCGATACTGGCCGAGGCGGTGCCCCTGGCCGCGGCCGCCGAGCATGTTCTCGCTCGGGATGCGCAGGTCCTCGATGCGGATCTCCGAGTGGCCGGTCGAGCCGTGCATCGTCTCGACCTCGCGGACGCGCGTCCAGCCGGGCGAGGGCAGGTCGACGATGAAGCCGGTGTTGGCCGCTTGCGGCTTCTCGGGGTCGTCCTCGGTGCGCGCGATCAGGATCGCGAAGCTCGCGCGGCGCGCGTTCGAGATGAACCACTTGTGGCCGTTCGCGACCCAGTCGTCGCCGTCGCGGACGGCCTTCGTCTGGATGAGGGTCGGGTCCGAGCCCGCGACCTCGGGCTCGGTCATCGCGAAGCAGCTCATCACGTGCCCGTCGCAGAGCGGGCGGAGGTACTTCTCCTTCTGTGCGTCGGTCGCCCAGTGGAGGAGGGTGTGCATGTTGCCTTCGTCCGGCGCCTGGCAGTTCAGCACCCACGGGCCGTAGTACGCCTTCGCGGCCTCGGCCTGCACCATTGCGAGCTCGACGTGCCCGAGCCCCATGCCGCCCCACTCCTTCGGCATGTGCGGCAGCCAGAGGCCCGCGGCTTTCGCCTCGGCGCGCATCTGGAGGAGCAGCTTGACGTACTCGCTGCGCTCGATCTTGTCGGGGTCGCCGATCTTGGCCTCGCCGGGCTTCACCACCGTCTGGATGAACTCGCGGACGCGCTCGCGGATCTTCTCGAGCTCCGGGCTCAGCGTGAAATCGATCGCCATGTCGTCGGTCTCCTCTCGCGCCGTGCCTATCACGCTCGCCTCTCGGTTGAAGACTCGGCGAGGGACGTGACAGAACGGCCGCATGCGAACGATGCGATGGACGGTGGCGGCGCTGGCCGCGATGCTCGGGGCGGCCGACGCGGCGTGGGCGCAGCAGGCGATGTGGCAAGGCTATGCCAACGCGGCGATCGCCGCGCACGCACGCCGGGCCGGCGGGCAGGCGCCGCGCGAGGCACGGAAGACGTGTGAAGGGGACATCAACGGCGACGGGCGGCCCGACGCCGCCTTGCTGTACACGATCGAGGGCGCGGGCGGCGGTACCGGCTGGACGCAGTTCGTCCTCGTGATGGTCGCCGCGCAGCAGGGCGTGGGCGCGACCAACCCGAAAGAAGTCGGCGCCTCCGGCAAGCTCAGCGTGGAGAGCTGTACGCTCGGCCCCGGCGTGATCGAGGCGGTGACCAAGGAGTGGGCGGCCGGCGACCCCGCGTGCTGTCCGAGCAAGCCGGGGACGCTCCGTCTCGGCTTCGACAAGGGCAAGGTCGTCGATGCGCCCGTCGCCGTCCAGCCGACGCCGGCCCCGCCCGTGCCGGCTCCGCACGCGCCGTAGCAGGCATGATCGCGGGTCCGCTTTCGGGCATCACGGTCGTCGACCTGACCCGCGTGCTCGCGGGGCCGTTCTGCACGCTCACGCTCGCCGACCTCGGCGCGCGCGTCATCAAGGTCGAGCACCCGCACGGCGGCGATCTCGCGCGCCAGCTCGGCCCCATGGTGAACGGCGTCTCCGGCTACACGCTCTCGGTGAACCGCGGCAAGGAAGGCATCGCGCTCGATCTGAAGCGCGAGGAGGACGTCGCCATCTTCCATCGCCTCCTGGCGCGGGCCGACGTGCTCGTCGAGAACTACCGGCCCGGCGTCATGGCGAAGCTCGGGCTCGGGTGGGAGACGCTGCACGCGCGCTACCCGCGCCTGATCTACGCCGCGACGTCGGGCTTCGGGCAGTCCGGGCCGTACGCCGACTACGCGGCGTACGATCTCGTCGCGCAGGCGATGGGCGGCATCATGAGCCTCACGGGCCACCCGGGAAACCCGCCGACCCGCGTCGGCGTGTCGATCGGCGACATCGCGGCCGGGCTCTACACCGCCGTCGGCATCAACGCGGCGCTCGTGCACCGCGCCCGCACCGGTGAAGGCATGATGATCGACGTCGCGATGCTCGATTGCCAGGTCGCGATCGGCGAGAACGCGATCGCGCGCCACTTCGCCGGCGAGACGCCGGGTCCGATCGGCGCGCGCCATCCGACCTCGGCGCCGTTCGACGCGTTCCCGACCGCCGACGGCTGGATCGTGATCGCGAGCGCCGACGACGCGGGCTATCGCCGCCTCTGCGCGACGCTCGACCTTCCCGAGCTCGCGACCGACGCGCGCTTCACGACCGTCGGCCTCCGCGTGGCCAATCACCAGGCCTTGAAGGACGCGCTCTCGGCCAGGCTCGTGACCCGCCCGAGCGCCGAATGGATCGCGATCCTCCGCGACGCCGGCTTGCCGTGCGGCCCGATCAACACGATGGCGGAGGTCGTCGCCGATCCCCAGGTCGCGGCGCGCAACATGATCGTCGAGGTCGACGATCCGCAGGCGGGGAAGGTGCGGCTCTTCGGGTGTCCGATCAAGATGTCGGCGTTTCCCGACCCGCACGAGCGCGCCACGGCGCCGGCGCTCGACGGCGACCGCGCGCGTATTCTCGCCGAGCTCGACGACGACTGAAGGCGCGACGGGCCGCGATGGGCTCGTGCACGGTCGCGCGAGTTTTGCAGCATTGCCAGGCGCGGGGCGGGCGCGGATGCGTTGGACGGCTCGCTGCATTCGGCGCTGGCGGATGCGTCATGACCCGCGCGGCGGTTCACGACGGGTGGCGCGCGCATCTCCGCGTCTGAGCTCGCTTCGCGCGCGTCCGTGCGCGAACGACGCTGCTTTCGCGGCGGTCGTGTCCGCCCACTCGGCGGGCCGGTCTCGGAGACTGGCATCCAACTTGGACAATCGCGCCGGCATGCCCCCGGTCATCGATGGAGTCATGCGGCGCCTCGCGCAGGCGACCGTCGAGCAGCAGCGCGCCATCAAGCTACACCCCGTGCAACGCGACCTCGCCCTCGGGCTCCTCCCGAGCGAGACCTACGTCGCCTGGCTCAGTCAGCTCTTCTTCGTGCACCGCGGGCTCGAATGGCACCTCGGCCGCCTGCGCGCCGTCGTGCCGCCTCTGAATTCGGTGGTGCGCGACCACTACTTCCACACGCCCGCGCTCGCGTCGGACCTCGCCTGCTTCGGCGTCGGGCTCCAGCGCCTCGCGCCGCTCGCGTCGACGAGCGTCCTCGTGGAGCTCATCGACGGCCTCGCGGTGCGCTCGCCGCTCGCCCTCATCGGGCTCGCCTACGTGCTCGAAGAGGGCAAGAACGGCGGCCGGCAGATCGCGAAGCGCGCCCGCCTCAAGTACCGGCTCCGCGCCGGCCACGGCGTCGCGTACCTCGATCCCTACGGCGAAGCGCAGCGCCAGCGCTGGCTCGACTTCAAAGCCGACATGGAAGCCGCTCTCTTCGAACCGGAGGAGATCGCCGTCATCGCCGAGGCCGCCCGCCTCATGTACCGCAGCCTGATCGCCGTAATGGACGAGATCCTCGCGCTCGAGCGCATCAGTCGCCGCCGCGCGTAAAGCGAACACGAAAGAGTACGCGGCGCTACACGGCGGGACGTGCGGTAGCGGTCCGCGGGCTCGTGAGGACCGCTACGCGGCCCTGCGCAAGCATGCCCTTGAGCGGTGCGGAGTCGAGGTTCTCCTGAGCCAGCGGGCCGCTACCGCACGTCCCGCCGCAGCAGTGCCCGGCGGCTACTTGAACATCAGCATGATGTCGGGGCCGCCGCGTAACGTGTGGCCGCCGTCGACGGCGAAGACTTGGCCGGTGATCCACGATGCGCCGTCGCTCAACAAGAACGCCGCCGCTTGGCCGATGTCCTCGACGGTGCCGAGGCGGCCGAGGGGCATCAGCGACTCGTAGTTGGCGCGCGTGAGCGGGTTCGTCGCGAGCGCGGCGGCGAGGTCGGTAGGGACGAGGCCCGGGCGGAGCGCGTTCACGCGGATCTTGTGCTCACCGAGCTCGTCGGCGGCGCAGCGGGTGAGCATCTCGACGCCCGCCTTGGAGACGCAGTACGCGCTCATCATGCGATGCGTGAGGACGCCGGCGATCGACGAGACGTTCACGATGGCACCACCCTTGCCGAGCTTCATCATGGCCGCGCTCTCGTGCTTCAGCGCCAGCATGGTGCCGTCGAGGTTGGTGCGGAGCGTGGAGCTCCAGGTGTCGAACGCCTGCTCGTGCACGCCGCCGGCGCTGCCGGTCCCGGCCGCGTTGACGGCGTAGTCGAGGCGCCCGAAGCGCTCGACGACGGCCGCGACCGCGCGCTCGACGTCCGCTTCGCTGCCGACGTCGCCCGCGACCGTCAGCGTCGCCGCCGCCGCGGGCAGCGCCTGTGCTGCGCGCGCCAGCTTGTCGCCGTCGCGTCCCATGAGTGCGAGACGCGCGCCGCGCGCCGCGAGCGCCTGCGCGATGCCGAGACCGATGCCGCTGCCGCCGCCGGTGATGAACGCCACGCGATCCTGCATGTCCGTCATGCGCCCGTGTTTGACACGCATGGCGGCGGCTCTCAATCGCCGGTGTCCGGAGCGCGAGCGGATGCTACGGCGAGAGCGTCCGCTGCCGCGGCGGGGCGAGGCTCGCGGCGACGGCATCCGCGAGCGGCTCGACCTCGTCGGCGGCGAGGGTCGTGATCGTGATCCGGATTGCCGGGCCGCTCGCGAGCCGGTAGCGCTCGCCGCCGTTCACGGCATACCCCGCGTCGAGGAGCGCCTGCACGACGGGGAGCTCCTCGGGGACGGGCACCCAGACGTTCAGCCCCGAGCGGCCCGTGGCGGTGACGCCGCGGCGGGCGAGGGCGTCGACGAGCCCCCGGCGGCGCGCGGCGTACGTCGCGGCGGCGCGCTCGACGATCGCGGTCGTCGCGCGGTCCGCCCAGAGCGCCGCGACCAGTCGCTGGAGGATGTGACTCACCCAACCCGTGCCGACGAGCTGCCGGCCCTCGACGCGCGCGATCGTGGTCGCGTCGCCCGTCAGGATCGCGAGGCGGAGGTCGGGGCCGAGCGACTTCGACACCGAGCGCACGACCACCCAGCGGTGGCGGGTGGGCTCACAGACGCTGAACGCCGGGGTGCCGGCGACGGGTCCCGCGTGGTCGTCCTCGAGCACGAAGAACTCGGGATGCGGGCGCAGCACCTTGCGGAGCGCGGCGGCGCGCGCGGCGTCGAACGCGGCGCCGGTCGGGTTCTGCGCGCGCGGCGTCAGGATGCACCCGGCGGCGCGCCGCGCGATCGCGCGCGCGAGCGCGGCGGGGAGCACGCCGGCGTCGTCCATCTCCATCGGCTCGGCGACGAGGCCGAGCGCGGCGACGAGATCGACGACGCCCGGATAGCCCGGGTCCTCGATGGCGATCCGGTCGCCGGGCCGGAGATGCGCCTGGAGGGCGCGCTCGATGCCGTCGAGCGCGCCGCCGGTGACGGCGAGCGCGTCGCTCGGGATGCCGTCGCGCGCGAGCTGGCGTGTCGCCGCGGTGAGCAGAGCGGGAAGGTTCGCGTTCTCGCCGTACGAGCGCTGCGTCGGGTCGATCCGTGCGAGCGCCGGACCGAGGTCGGGGAGAAGCGCGGGATTCGGACGCCCGTTGGCCAGATCCCGGGCATGCGCGGGGATCGCGAGCGCGCGCCGCGTCGGAAGCGGCGGCCGTGCCCGAACGCGCGTGCCGCGACGGCCGTGCGATTGGAGGAGTCCCCGGGTCGTGAGGACGCGATACGCCGCCGCGACGGTGCTCGGGCTCACGCGCAACGTGGAGGCGAGGGCGCGGACCGGCGGCACGGTCGCGCCGCTCGCCAGCCGCCCATCCCGGATGCCGGACTCGATGCTCGTCGCGATCGCGGTTGCGGTGTCCCCGCTGATTCTGTATTGTACTGGCACGCGAGAGCGATTGTACCAGTACAGAGAGGAGCGATGCAAGTGTCGATCACCGGTTCGACCCCCCGCACCACCGTGAAGCGCCGCGCCCAGCGCGGCGTCTACGACCACGACGCCGTCGTCCGCATCCTCGACGAGGGGCTCGTCTGTCACATGGCCTTCGTCGTCGACGGCCAGCCGTTCGTGCTGCCGACGGCGTACGCGCGCATCGACGACCAGCTCTACCTGCACGGCTCCCCGAGCAACCGCATGCTGCGGACGGGGGCGAGCGGTGTCGGGCTCTGCGTCACGGTGACGCTGCTCGACGGCCTGGTGCTGGCCCGCTCCGCGTTCCATCACTCGATGAACTACCGCTCGGTGGTCCTGCTCGGCACCGCCGTCCGCGTCGACGACCCCGCCGAGAAGCAGGCCGCGTTCCGCGCGCTCGTCGAGCACGTGTGCCCGGGACGGTACGCCGGCGTCCGGCCGCCGACCGAGGACGAGATCACGGGGACGCTGGTGTTGCGCCTGCCGATCACGGAAGGATCGGCCAAGGTGCGGAGCGGTCCGCCGATCGACGACGAGCGCGACTACGCCTGGCCGGTCTGGGCCGGCGTCGTGCCGCTCTCGACGCATCCCGGTGCGCCGATCGCCGACCCGCGCCTCGACCCCGAGCACGGCGTACCCGCGTACGTCGCCAACTACACCCGCAGGTGAGCAAGGTGAGCCCGATGAGCCCGATGAGCACGATGCGTCTCTACGACTACCTACCGTCCGGCAACGGCTACAAGGTCCGCCTGCTGCTCGCGCAGCTCGCGATCCCGTTCGAGCTCGTGCAGCTCGACATCGTGAAGGGCGAGACCCGCACGCCGGAGTTCCTCGCGAAGAACCCGAACGGCCGCATTCCGCTTCTCGAGGTCGAGCCCGGGAAGTTCCTCCCCGAGTCGAACGCGATCCTCTTCTACTTGAGCGAGGGTACGCCGTTCCTGCCGGCCGATCGCTGGGAGCGCGCGCAGGTCCTCCAGTGGATGTGCTTCGAGCAGTACAGCCACGAGCCCAACATCGCGACCGTCCGCTTCTGGGTGCACTACACGGAGCTCACGCCGGAGCGGCGCGCGGCGATCGAGCAGAAGCGTCCCCTCGGGTACGCCGCGCTCGACGTCATGGAGCGCCACCTCGCGCAGCACCGGTTCTTCGTCGGCGAGCGCTACACGATCGCCGACATCGCGCTCTACGCCTACACGCACGTCGCCGACGAGGGCGGCTTCGACCTCGGCCGCTACCCGGCCGTGCGCGCGTGGCTCGAGCGGGTGCGGGCCGAGCCGCGGCACGTGCCGATCACGCAGGCCTGACGTGGGTGCCACCGTCGCCGTCCTCGGCGCGACCGGCGTGTATGCCCGCCATCTCGTCCCGCGCTTGATCGCACACGGGCACCGCGTGGTCGCCCTCGCGCGCCGCCCCGAGGCGGCGACGGCCGCGGCGTCGGCGGGCGCCGAGGTCCGCCGCGCCGACGTCTTCGACGGGGACTCGCTCCGCGCCGGGCTCACCGGCTGCGACGTCGGGATCAATCTCGCGACCAGCCTCCCGGCGCCCGGCAAGACGACCGGCGACTTCGCGGCGAACGATCGCGTGCGCCGCGAGGGCACGCCGATCTGGGTACGGGCGTGCCGCGACGCCGGCGTCGGCCGCGTCGTGCAGCAGAGCATCGCGATGGTGAACGCCGCGGGCGACACGGAGGCGGACGAGGACACGATGCTGCCCGCGGGCGACGACGTCGCGGGGCGGTCGATCGCGGCCGCGCGCGCGATGGAAGACACGATCCGCGCATCCGGTCTCGACTGGGTCATCCTCCGCGGCGGGCTCTTCTACGGCCCGGGCACCGGCTTCGACGACGACTGGTTCGCGCGCGCCCGCGCCGGCCGCTTGCGTCTTCCGGGCGACGGCCGCGACTGGGTCTCGCTCGTCCACATCGCCGACATGGCGGAAGCGACGGTCGCGACGATCGCACGCTGGCCGTCGCGCCGTCCGCTCATCGTCGCCGACGATCGGCCGAGCCGCTGGAGCGAGGTCTTCGG